>Ga0123342_1002932_pt1 | contig 27985 bp, 10 predicted proteins | sample Turbeawhitnodule_FD_89960 | JGI IMG/M metagenome (GOLD analysis project Ga0123342, IMG submission 89960) | Root nodule microbial communities of legume samples collected from Mexico - Turtle bean Mexico white nodule | ecosystem: Host-associated > Plants > Roots > Nodule | place: Mexico: Nepantla... | reverse complement strand
TATATATATATATATATATATATATATATATATATATATATATATATATATATATATATATATATATATATATATAAACAAAGCAATCGCACAATATTAATTTTAGTTTTTTCTTATATGTAAAAATAAGGTAACTTGTAATAATAATTGCTTTTATCTCTATGTAATATAATAAGTATGACATAATTTTTATTTATTGTTTTTTTAATTACATCATTCTTTCTAGAATACATGACATAATAATATTTTATAACTAATTAAAGAATGATGAACTCATTCATGTTTAGGAAACTGTATCAATTCAAATGGAGGACTTTTTTCTTTCCATTGCGACAAAGATTGTAGAATATGCCGTATCTCCAATTTTAGATCATGCTCGGTACTTGTGTTGTTTCCACGACTTTGCTTTGAATCTTTCAAATGACAAAGAACAACTAGAATTGACACGAGACAGTGTGGAGAAGAAAATTAGAGAGGCCACCAATAGGATTGAAAAAGTTGAGCCACCTGTTGAGAAGTGGTTGAAAGATGTTGAAAAAGTCTTGGCTGAAGTGCGACTGCTAGAAGAAAGAATATCGATTGTAAACAAGAGCTATTTGACAAGGAAATGTCAATATTCTCTTGCAAAAGAAATAGCAAGAAAAACAACTAAAATGATTCAGCTTAATCGTGATAGCAAGTTTGAACCGTTTTCTACAATTATTGAACTTCCAGGCATGAAATATTATTCTTCCAATGGTTTCTTTATGTTCAAATCTACAGAAGCATCATACAACAAGCTTCTAGAAATATTAGAGAATAAGAGTGTTTCCATGATTGGGTTAGTTGGATTAGGAGGCTCAGGAAAAACTACTTTGGCAAAAGAAGTGGGTAAAAAGGCTGAAGAGATGAAACTGTTTCATAAGGTTGTCATAACAACAGTGTCTCAACCTCTAGATATCAAAAGGATCCGAAATGAGATTATTTTACAATTGGGCTTGGATTTAAAGGAAGAATTAGATATAGGTAGAGCACAGAGACTATCACAGAGATTAAGAAAAGATACTACTCTTCTAATCTTGGATGATGTATGGGAAAAACTAAACTTTGAAGATTTAGGTATTCCATTTGATGAAAGCTACAAGGCTTGTTGTATACTCATAACAAGTCGCAGTAAAGAAGTATGCACTTCTATGCAATGTCAAAGTATAATTGAACTTAATCTCTTGAGTGATAAAGAAGCATGGACTTTGTTCACACATTATGCAAACATAACTGATGTCTCCTCAGAAGCTTTGAAAGGTGTGGCAAGAAAAATTATTAATGAATGTAAGGGATTGCCCATTGCAATTGTGACGGTCGGAAGCACACTAAGGGGGAAAACTATTGAAGATTTTGAGTTAGCATTCTCAAGACTAGAAAATTCTAAGCCACTAAATATTTCAAAAGGCTTGATAAGTCCTTATGCATGTCTCGAATTAAGTTACACTAATTTGAATAACCAATTGGCTCAATCTTTATTATTGTTGTGTTCTATGTTTCCAGAGGATTATGAAATAGATTTGGAAGATTTATTTCGATTTGGAAGAGGATTTTGCACATTTGGAATGTTTGGAACAATGGAGAATGCAAGGAGAGAGATGCATGAAGCCATTGCCATTCTTAAGAGTTGTTTTTTGTTAATGCAAGCAGGAACAAAAGGAAATGTAAAAATGCATGATTTGGTTCGTGATGTAGCCTTGTGGATTGCGTCTAAAAGTGGTAAAGCAATTTTTACAGGTACTGAAGTGGATCCAAGTGTATTGGCAGATGATGAAATCATGAAAGATAAGCAAGCAATAGCCTTATGGAATAATGTAAAAAATAATGGTTTTCTCGATTATAGAATAAATTGTCCGACTCTTGAAATTCTCTTGCTTTATTCTAGAGGTGGCATAAAAGTATCAGATGTGGGTTCTCAAAGTTGGGAAAAGCTTAAAACCTTAGCAATCAAAATTTTAAGTTTGCACAATAAAGTTTTGTCTTTGGCAGAGTCATTACAGTCAGCAAAAAATCTTCAAACACTGTCCTTGAGAGAACTTGATTTAGGTGACATATCTTTTGTAGAAAGAATGCAAGCACTTGAGATTCTTGACTTGCGTGGCTCTACTTTTGAAAAACTTCCTATTAGGATTGTAGAATTAAAGAAGTTGAAGATTCTGGATTTGTACAGATGTATTATTCGAGAAAAGAATGTTGAACCTTACAAAGTTGTAGGAAAGTGTTTGGCGTTAGAGGAATTGTATTTGTACTTGATCAAATCAGAAGAGTACTTTGGACATGATGTCTCTTTCTCCAAATTACAGAGGTATGTTATAAGAAACACCAGTTATAGTTATAGAGATGAATTCGACAATACTACAATTATGAAAAAATATGCACAGTATAGAAGCTTATTAATAGATAAGTTTGATGTTCCTGCTCAAAATTTTATATCACTACCAATCAAGGATCTCTTTATGAGAGCAGAGTTCCTTCATTTGGAGGACCTTAAGGGAAATTTTAAAAATATAATCCCATCCATGGATCAATCGGGCATGAATCAGTTGAATGCCCTAAGACTCAAATATTGTAAAAAGATAGAATGTCTCATTGATAGCACTATGAATACCAGCAACAACGTATTCTCTAAACTTGGTTACTTAAGTTTGGAAAGTTTATGTAGCCTTCAAGAGATTTTTTGTGATCCCTCTTCGCGATGTTTCCTCGAAAATTTAAGAGAGCTCTTGATAAAAGATTGTAGTAAATTGAACAATATATCTTTTCTAAGGAAGTCTAAGCTATGCAATCTGAAGGTCCTTTCAATATCAACATGTCCTCTGCTAACTTCTCTCTTCGTGCCATCCAGTGTCCAATCTCTAGTGTTGTTAGAGGAACTAACAATATCTTCCTGCAGCGCATTGAGGCACATAACAGAAGAAGTGGAAGAAAGGAACAATGTTCTTTCAAACACTCAAAGTCCTTCATCTTTGACGCTCCAAAAATTAAGGATTCTTCATATTAAAAATTGCAACAATTTGGAGTATATATTCTCTGTGTTTTTAGCCGTAAGGCTAGTAAGTTTGGAAAGTGTGAATATTTATGAGAACAGGGGGTTGAAGTATGTATTTGGCAATGAAAAGGAACGTAATCTTGCAGTGTACCCGAGTTTTCAGCAGACTGATACCAAAACTTTTTCTAATTTGGCTACTCTATTCTTGATGGACTTACCAAATATGATTGACATTTGGCCTGAATATTGTCGCCCACATCTTCCAAATCTTACAAATTTACACTGCACTGGTTGTCCCAAATTGCTTGACTCTTCCATACTTGAGATGGTGACTGCTCCAAATCTCCAGCAAAAACAACTTCAATGGTAATATATTATTATTATTATTTATTATTTCATTAAATTGATTAAAAATAATGAGTTTTAAAGATAAATTGACCTTTTACAGATATTATTAGGAATGAGTGTAGTTTCTCCAATGTTGTTGTTTAAATGCATTAAGAATAACAATCATATCGCAAGTTTTTTATCATTACTTTTATTCTGATAATTATCTATATTCTTATTGTGTTTGAGTAGAAAAATATATTTATAAATAATCATAATTACGTGAAATGGATCATTTTTTATCTAGTCTAATAAACAAGTATTTATCAATTTAATCAAATATATTTTAATGAATTGTATTCATAGCTACTGTACTGATGTTTTTTTTTTCGATTAGTATTGTAATTTTTTTATAGGTTTTTTAAATAATCAGTTTTGATCTAGTTTTTTGTTTTTATTTTTCAATATATTTTAGATCTACTTCCTCACATTAAGTTTATTGAAAAAATAATATATATTTTTTTCCAAAGATGAATACATGTAAATAAATAAAAAAATCATACTGTAATTACAAGTGATAGATAAAAGATTTTGAAGTGTGCTATATATAGATTGATGATATAATGATTGAAATATATGCACTCAGCCCTTTATTTAGCTAAAATATTACAAATTAAGTCTACATAGAAATTCCATGATTTTGTATTTATCTTTTTCATTGCATGTATAAAAGAATATAGTTATTTTCTTTTGACTGAGAAAATGTTATTTGCTATTTTTAATGGTGAAGGAATGTTAGATTGTTTATTAAAAATTGAAAAGACGTTTTATTACCCTTTACTGAATGATAAAAAAAGGTCACTGCTAGCAAATCAATTCCGCAGAATTCAATACTTTCGTATGATCGTATGAAGTCATTAACATAGTTAGTTAAATAAAATTAAGAGAAAAAATTTCACCATATTTTACTAAATGTGCAATTTTATTCATAATTTTTTTTCAAAAACAATTTTACTGATTTTAATTACCGATAACTTTATTCAATTTTGAATTTTGAAATGTGTATTTAGACATAACTTTGTCGAATTAAATGTGCTTAGCTTAGTATAACTTGAAAGCTAAATTAATCAATATTACGATATCAACCAAGCAATCAACATTAAGTGAATAGTGAAGATAATTTTGTGTATAAAGGAGAATGAAGTGTTAAATGTAAGATATTAAGAATGAATTATGTTGTGTATACAGGAGAATCAAATATCATGCTTCATTACCAACACATTCTACCAACTTGAAGAGCTTATATTGACTGATGTTAGAGTAAAAGGTCTGTTCCAAATCCAAATGGGAGAAGAAGGGGGCACTGGAGAACTGCTTCCTCTAAACTTGGATATAACTTCTCTATACTTGGAGAATCTACCTGAGCTCAACTTCATATGGAAGGGCCCCACAGGTTTTCTAAGCCTCCAAAAGCTCCACTTTGTTAACATATATGGATGTCCAAAATTGAAAACCATCTTCTCCATCACTGTTGTCACAAGCTTACCAATGCTGGAAAGACTGGATATAAATAACTGTGATGAATTGGAAAAAATATTTGATTTAGGTGTCAACTTCATATGGAAGGGCCCCACAGGTTTTCTAAGCCTCCAAAAGCTTTACTATATTCACATAAATGGATGTCCAAAACTGAAAACCATCTTCTCCATCACTGTTGTTACAAGTTTACCAATGCTGAAAGAACTGTATATAGATAACTGTGATGAATTGGAACAAATATTTGATTTAGGTCATGCACCACAACTCCAAACCCTGGATTCTTCCCAACAACTCTGCTTCCCAAAACTTTATTCCATTATAGTTAAAAAGTGCAATAAGTTGAAATGTCTTTTTTATAATCTATCGGCTACTCATTTTACCAGTCTGAAAGGTTTGACAATAGAAGAGTGCTCTCAGTTACACAAGGCTTTTGGTTTTGAACATGAAGCTGATGATGGTGGTGGGGAAGAGACGGGTAAAAATGGAGAACAAGTTCTACTACAGAAACTGACAGATATAACACTCAAAAATTTGCCAAACTTCGAAGAGATTCACCACGGATTTAAGTTAAAAGGAAATGTTGAACATGGCATAAAAGAATGTCTAAAGTATTCTCCAAGTTTATATTTACATCCAGGTAAAATTCACATGTCCTTTTTCTAGACACAATTACAATGTTTTTGGATTTTGATGTTGTTAAGTGAAATATTATTTTATCAGATATGTAAATAGAAGGCTACAATTAAGCATGTAGATAAGTATTGATTTAAAAAACAAAGTGTGCAATGGACAATGCAACAATGCCTCAACTTTTCACCCTCCGATGCAATAAATTGGACAGGTAACGTTTTTTTTTTTTTTTTGTTGCTATTTTAGCAATAGCATCATGTGGATAATATATATTTTGGCCTCTTTTACTCAGTAATAAAAAGAGGTAGTGTTGCTTATATATGTGTTGTATAAATATGCAAGTTTAATCATATTTGAAATTAATATAAGACATTTTTTTTCAAACGAAGAAAATCACTTTTAAGACGACAACTGTGACTCGTGTGAAATTGTTTACTTTATAGAAGTTAATACACTTTCATATTTTCTTTTCCTGTATGACTCATGAGTCATGATTTTCTAAATTTTAGTTCAAATACATAAAAAAAAAAATTATAATTGACAGTATTTTTTAAATGACTAATGCTAACTCACTGGCCCCACTAGTATATGACACTCATTATGGAGAAGGAGCATAATATTAAAACATTGATACCATATAATTATTTTGTAGGGAGACAATTGCTGGAGGAAAGCAGAGTGTTGTGACGAGTTGGGGTTTGGGGGTAATATTGAAATTTGTATATAAATAATCAATAACAGAAAGTAAGTCTTATGTCGTGTATCGTGTAATATAAAACACTCAGTGCTATATTTAAGTGTTTGATTTTTTCCTTCTTTGAATTAATCTTTTAGAGTGATTCTCCAAATATTTAGATATTTATCAATTCATATCATCAGAGCTAATTAGCAAATCCCTGTAAGAACTAAGGAAGAAGAATTTGAAATCCTGATTGGTACTTCAAAAGTACCTGGAATGCACCATCATAAACAAATATATCTTGTTGTTACAAAATTGATTAATTATAACTAGCTAGTCAATCCTCTGTCAATTCATCATACAAGTAGCACAAAAAAATAAATGAAAATTAGTAAATTTGGTTTCTTCAATTCACAAGGTACTAATTAACATCCTCATATCTAATCAACTATTTTTTCTAAAGAAAGCTATAATTTTTCAACTTCTATCTTGGCTTGATGGTTGGTACACTTACACTGACAAGGTCACTACCTGACACATCTCCTGAAATAAAAAGAGTCTCTATAGTAGATGATGAAGGTTGTGAACTAAATATTGTACTTGAAGAATCACTTGTAACATATTCAGCTCCTTTGGAATCTGGCTCAAGTAACATAGAACAAATGTATTCAAGCTCTTTAGCCACTTCTGCCATTTTAGGTCTCTCATCTGGTAAATCTTTGCAACACTTTAAGGCTAAAGTCAAAAATCTCACTGCATACTCAAATCAATAAGACTCAATACGTGTATCAACAACTAGAGAAATTCCACCAGATTGGTATGCCATATTAACCTGAAATAAACAAAAGGATTTAGGTCTTACTTAGATAACTTCTCATTAAACACTTATATGAAGAAGAAAATAAGAAGGTGAAACGAATTAATCTTCTCTTATAAGTTAATGTTAAGTTGTACACAAGTTAAACCAAGTTGACTGAATTTACCTTGATTAAATTGTCAAGAAGAGAAATTGTGACATACTAGTCTAGTCCTAGTGAATTTTCAAAGAACATATTGATCAATAATAGGATCAATATCATGTCCAATATCTTCAATCTCAATTTTAGTAGCATTTTTATAATTGAGAATCTCAATATTAATATTAGTTTTTTCAAGAAAATCACTAGTGAATTTAGCTTGATCATTAAGATAAACCGATAAAAAAATCTACAAGAAATGTCTATTTTTCTCAAAAGAATGTGTGTAAGAAAATTAATCTTCACAAAAAGTATCATTCCGAGAAACATTAATATTAATATAATGAGGTAGAAGATGATAAAAAATATAACCTTTAGAATTTGGTTTAATACAAGAAAAAAATCTAACATTAGCACAATGATCTAAGTTTCTTTTTATTAACAAGGATAGTAGACCTGTAGCATAAACAACATCTAAACACACTGATTTGAGTTATATCAAACATTTTATCATATAATTTTTCAAAAGAATAAAGGTTTTGAAAAAAAAAATATCAAATGAACAACTTATTTACTTTATTTATAAAAAAAAAACACACAAATCTTGTGTGTTTGTGAGAAAAAAAAATTACTTTATTTAAAATTATGATAAACTAATCTTAACGTAATGAGGTTGAATCTAAATTTACTCAGTTAAAAATTTTAGATGCATAAATGAAAATGAGTTCAAAACTTAAAACTTTAGAATATTCGTTAAACTTTAAAAAAATTGTTCCTTACACCAGTCATCTATGCTAATGACATTTTATTTTACTCGCGTGTACTTTAGTATTAAACACTAAATGTTAATGCACAAATATATAGAATAATGACCTGTTTGATCTCTATTTAGTTTACTCAATTTAAGCAATTCTAATATTAAAAAGTTCGATTTAGTTAATTGATTGGGTAAAAGAATTTGACTCGTTGATTTTTCAAAATGGATACAGTATTTTTTTTTTTACATTCATTAAAATTAACGTTGCTGTCTTTAGTTATGATTTTTAACCATCCTAAATTATTGCAATAGTTTATAATGTGATTCAATCACAGTCATTATTGTAGCAAGTTTTCAACTTTACATAATTTCCTAAAGTTAGTGACAATGAACTATTATCGGGTGATAGTGTATAAAGATTTAACATTATGTCCACTGAACAAAACAAAATAAAATAATAATAATAATAATAATAATAATAATAATAATAAATATAACAATTTTATAATAGAAGTGACGAAATAAAAAGCTTAAAAAGTATACCACAATAATAAACAAAAAATAATAAAGTTTGCGAGGTGGAATTTCGCCCCACCCATTGTGAAGACAAATTGTTTAACACTATGAATTGCGGCGAAACATAATGAAGTCCGAACTCAACATAACCAACATTTTTAGTAAGAGCTAGCAGAAGCCCAAAGAAAACTGATACTGCTACATTACCAATAACATTCTATATTACTGTAAGTAAGAGAATTCCAAATTGTAAAAACATTGAAAAAATAAGTAAAGAACGTTGCAAACCATTCACATGAGACCAGACGGGTGGATTATACAAATATTAGAGCAGACTAAGGAAATTTTGAATCTCTCATGAACCCTTAAGGAAGGGTTGTATGGCACAGCTTCTTACAAAAATCGATGAAACTTAGCAATGCCATCAGAATATGTCTAGTATAGCTAACATGGTCATCACTTCTCCGTACTAGTACACATGATATTGACTCATATACACTAGAACCATAAGCATAAGAAAAACATTCCAAGACAGAGAAATGAAGATAGCCAAAGCAATATACAAGATCACCTTCACATTTATTCATTATTAGGCAGCCAATACTGGAACCCGTTTGTGGCCCACAACGTGCTGTCTGAGCATATTGTAGCTATTTCTGTAGTGGTCGAGTGAGAAACATAGCTGCCTTATGGCCTCACGTTTCTCTTCCGCTCCTTCTAAGATCACAGTTTTTTGCTTCTCAACCTCCTCCTCCAGTTGCTTAGCTTTTGATTTTAGCTCTTCCGCTTGTTTATGTGCCTCCTCCATTCCAGCAATCAGTTGTACATGTTCCATGTGTAGCTGGTTCAAATGACTGTTGAGGTGTTCAATCCTAACATCTTTAGAGTTCACCTCTTCCATAAGCGAACCAACTTCAACATGGAGATTATCTTTCTCTAATTTTAGAGTATGAAGGCTAGTGTTGAGCTCTTTTATGTTGTTCTCTCTCTGCTCAATGTCCGCCTTTAACAGCTGAATCTCAACCCTGAGTGCCTCCTCCATCTCTACTTTTTCAGACTGGATCTTTCTGATTTCCTCTTCAAATGAACGGCCTCGACATTCCCAATCTCTGATCTGCTCTTCTAAATGAGTCTGTTCCTCCAGCAACTTTGACATTTCAGACTTCAATTGAGCTTTCTCCGGGAAGATTTTCTGCTCAGCATCAGATACTGCTGTTTTCAAATCCCTGATCTCATGGTCTCGGTCAGATAGACTAGTCTTTAACCTTGCAAGTCTTTCATTGAGTTTGGTGCTCTCTCTTTTCTCACTATTGAATTTGTTTTTCCAAGAAGCAATGTCTTTAGTAGCCAAATCAAGCTGATCCAACAACTGCTGAATTCTTTCAGATGATTTATTGGCCTCAAACTTCAGTGAAGTAAATTGTGTTTCTGAAGTTTTAAGATTTTCTTTGGTAATTCTTAGCTCCCTTGCAAGGGACTCAATCTTCGCATTTTGCTCAGACAACTCCTTATCCACACCATCAATACTTCCTCCAACCTCTATCATCTTGTGCTCCAGGGCTTCACCTCCATTATTGATGTGTTCTTTAGTTGATGAAAACTCAAAACCAGACTCCAAATTCTGAGCATTGATGGGTCCGTATTTTTCTAGCTCAATTTTCAGTTTAGTAATTTCTTCTTCTGAAAGTCTTAACTTCTCGTTAACATTCATCAGTTCTTGTTCATATGCATTGATTTTGGTATAAAAATCTTCAGTACTCTCATTTCTTGATCCCCTGGATGAAACCTCTGCATGTTCCTCTTCCTGCATCCAAAGCTTTCCTTTTACCTCACGTAGCTCAGTTTCCAACTCCATTATTCTTCTGTTTATCCCCATATCACTTCCATTCTGTAAGAAACCAGAATAATTATTAACCGATGAATCATCAGATTCGTCCTCAGAATCCGTCAAAGTAGAGGATTCATCCCCATCTTTTTGTGCATCAGAACCATTTCCACTAGTGCCAAGAAAGTAATCAAATCCAGCAGCTCGGTTACTTGATTTAAGACGATCCCCCCTCTTTGGAGTTGGAGAAGGCCCAGCAGAGGACGGTTCAGAGCCGGCATCAGAAATACCAGAACCTTGGGATTGGAGATCAGAGGGTATATTCTTTCGCAATTCTACTGTCACATGATCATAACGTTCAGCCAGAGCCCGGTAACCACGGTAAAATTCCTCAACCAGAGCAACCAATTCTGGCCTCTTTTGATAATACATTTCAGCCTTTTTGGCAAATGAATCTGCATCCTCTTCTATCAGCTTCAACATGCGCTTCACACTCCGATCCATCTCTGAAGTTGAAAATCACATCATTTTCTTGGGAACACTTTAGGATATAAAAGGATTGACTTATATACATAACAACATGCAAAACATGTCTGGGAATAATTTTTGGATGGGAATGATTTTACAGAACCTGAACAAAAATATCTACCCCTTTAGGAAAAGCAAGAGTTTGTATATGTTCCACAGTTGAGCATGAATGTCGAAAGTACAGTTACATGGTCTACTAAAGATAATTAACTAGCATTCCATTAATCAAAAGAAAAGGATAATCAATATTCATAGATATTTTACAGCAATGTTTGGCTTCTCTAAAGTGAGGGTGGAGAGAGAAGTGTGGAATTATAACCATTGATTAGAAAATCAGTGGCTGAAATTATGATAAAATATATATTCATGTATTACAAACTACTATGAACTATGAGGTTGTTATTGATTTTCAATCATTGGTTATCAATTCGCACTTTCTCTAACTATGAGGTTGTTATTGATTTTCAATCATTGGTTATCAATCCACACTTTCTCTTCTAAAGTTCACCCACTCACATTAGATATGCTAAATCTCTTTATAGGATATAATAATTTCAAATTACAGTAGTAGAGTCCACTTATAGATAGAAGCACGTCAGTTGAACTGTTGAAGAGTTATCATTCGAAACACACTTTTCCCCAAAGTTTTAACAATATTTATTTTGTAGCTTTTCTGCTGAATACACGGAATATTAGAATCTAGCAAAAAGTTTGAACATGGCATATCAACTAATAAAAAATGTTTTATGGCTCTCTAGTCGAATAGGTTTTAGTACTCGCTCCAGTTGTCAGAAATGGCAAATAGCCAGATTAACGTAGTGGCAGAAATGGAAAAGTTTGTCAAATAGGCAGGCAGTGGTATTTTGTGGGTATAGGAATTTAAAAGGTATAATAGATAGAATCAAAGTGTAAATAATACAAAAGACACCCTACACCACCAATTAACCTGATCCAAAACAAATTGAAAGGCATTGTTTGTTGGTGAGGGGATGTTGCTCCAAGACCTGAACATAACCTAGACCAGTTAAATGTTGTTGATCCTTATTCCAAGCATATATGTACTAAATAGATAGGGAGGAATTACCGGAACACCTATTTACCTACTTACACCCCTGTTCAATTTTAGTTGTCTAAAATAATTGGGTTGATTCGTAAGCCATGCTATAATGATGTTCAATTTCTGCAAAATTAATACAAAATTTTAAGCCGATTGACCTTAATGCAGTTTTGATTACGCATTAAGCCTTGCCGCATGAAAACAAAGATTTTTTCTGATAAAGTTCATGAAGTTTCATATAAAGAGAACTTACATTTAAGAATTACAAGTATCAGAGCAACAATTTAACTTTTTTTCACAATTTAACCATAAGACCATTGCAATTGCATACCCTCAAGGTTCTCGAAAAGCCACTTAGAATTCTTGGGACTGATGTGACTATCCCACCACCAAGAATGGGACTTCCTCGATTCCAACCTCCTCATTTGCTTGCTAGAATGAACCTGAAATAAAAACAAAATTAAGATAAAAAAAACACCATTAACACGTGCATCAATGAACGCATCATTCTTCTGAAGCAACCTACATGTATAGCTCAAAAATTAAGCTCCATCACACTTACCCGAGAAGCTGCCATTTGCGAGAGCTAGTTCTAGCCCAAAAGAGAAACTCTGGTGTCAACAACAAGCCCAAAGAAGAAAACAAACATCAGCATTCAAAGTTCAAAAGATGGAATAATTAGTTAGCGTAACGCCTGAAGATGGCTTAAAAAGATGACAACAAAGCACTTAATATGATATATTACGATATGAATGCTGTGATTTTCCCCACACTATCACCAATATGGGCCCCAACTACGTGGGCCTTCACTCTCCCCGAAAAGGCCCAAAGTAGAAAAACAGATACCAACAGTGAAATCAAACAGTCCACCGAAGAAACGAGAAGCACATGGCCATATCCATGAGTAGGGCGCGGAGAAATTTAAAAACCAAAATTAAATAAATAGTCATAAATTTTGACCTTTTAAAAAAATTATCTTATCTCGACGCCCAAAATCACAGACAACTGGCTACAGCTATATCCACGCGTCGTGCAGCGCAATCGCCTCATTTAAACGTGGTAGTTGCATTTGGCACTACGCACGCAACAACAAAAAAACTCTCTCTCTCTGACTATTTTTTATTTAAAGCAAAAATTCACGAAGAAAAAGGATTTTATTTATTCACGATAATTACGCTGTTTTTGAGTAATTCGATTTCCCGATGAGTCCAAAAACTAGTTCGGTGTCGCGGGATAACAATGACTACGAAAGAAACAAAGTTGTAGCCGCGATAGGATAACGATGAAAACAGACAAAATACGAGAATCCTCCTCCTCGCGACCAAGATTCGATGTCACACATGTAATCTCAATACTCCCTTCCCTTCGAACCAAACAAACACAAACACAATCGAATTTCGGACATAACAAAAACAGTAAGAGAAAATGAAAGTGAATTAAGGAGAATAATCGGAAATGGAAAGGAGAAAGATGTTCTTACACGAGAGAAGGGCGTGTTTGGAAGCAGTAGCGGAAACTGTGAGAAAAAGCAATGGATCTGAGAATAGAGAAAGGGAGAAGAAGGTAAGAAGGGTGGAATATAATGAGAGAGAGATTTTGATTTGAAGTTTGAGGAGAGATTTGTGTTTGTGTTTGTGTTGTTAATAAGAAGAAGAGAGAGAGTGAAGACTGAAAGCAAAAGAAAGTGCAGGGAAAGGAAGGGCTTGCTCCATTTAATGTCCACTAAGCTTCCACTCTTCGCACATGTTCTTCTTTTCTTTCTCTCTCTCTCTCCCCTTTTTTCTACCTTCTTTTTATTAGTAATCACAATTACATATAGAATAAAAATTTATTTAGAGTAATTACATTTTTTAAATAAAAGATCATATTATAATAAAACAATAAATGCTTTTTTGAAATATAATATAATATTATAATAAAATAATAATTGCTTTGAATGTGAAGTGGAATGAAATTGGTGAAGTATGATGATTACAGATTACATTTTTATACGGATGCTTTCGTACATACACGTATTTCTTCTTGAATATTGAATTCACCTTCACAGTTCAAACGCGACGTTGATTATTATTTTTTATTATTTTATTTTTTTTGCCTTTCATAAACAAATGTTGTTGTTGATTTCACATCTGGGCGCGTTGAATATCAAAGTTGAATTAATTAATTAATTAATTAATCTAAGGAAATACACGTTTAAACGTGGCAATGCCGTCCATGGGGGCAAAATGGACTTTTGGTGTAGTTGGAGGTTGCAATTGGTAATCAATCTTTTTCTTAATTCCCCGTAAGAGAAGGTGCATGGTGCAATTCATGCCTCAAAAATAGAAGAAAAGTAAGATACCATTAATTACGAATGTTGAAGATTGAGGTACCTAACGTTACTCAATTTAACAATTAATCCAAAATTTTGAAAACAAAGTTAGATTAGAGTAATGCGTATAGGCTTTAATAATGCAAGGGACCATCGTAGGTTTCATTTTTTTTCAAAAAAAACGCGCTATAATTAACTCTCTCTTTAATTTAACTTGGAAACACAAAAATGATAAAGATGAAAGTTGTATTATGTAACGGCAAAATATTTATTGGTCGTTGATTTAATTACCTGATATGCTGACACTGTTTCGTTTGTTGATTTAATTACCTGATTACGTTTAATGCAAATCCAATTGGAAAGTTAAAAAGGGAATAACACTTCGTAAAATACGTGAGTAGCACAAAAAAATATAAACTGCTCTATGTTTCGTAAAGAGATTTAAATAATTTTTCATTTAGTTTAATAGGATTTTGAATGAAATTTTAAAAACTAATTCAAATTAATTTTAGATCTTTTAAGCCAACAAGTTGATAATTGATTTCTCAAATATACTTTCATAGCATTTGTGCTCTTTTTTTATCTTTCTATCACTTAAATTCTTTAGTTCAAAATTTTCACTCTTTCTTTTACACATAATTTCACTTTTATAAGCTTTATTATAGATATTAAAGAAAAGATTTAAAGTGGCTTCATATAAATTGGCTTTTTAGGAGACACGATGACAATCTCGCGAAAAAAGACAAGTTCTATGTTTAACTTAAAGATTAAAAAAAACTAATTATTTAAAGTCATGTCATGTATCAAAGGATTGTACAAAGAATATACACACATTTATATTATATAGAGAATATTTAATGCATTTTATAATTTAGACATAGACATACATAAGGTAAAGATTAAGAACAGCAGCGTAAGATGTTATTAAACCTTATTTGATTAAAATATTAAAGTTTGATTCAATTTTATTGTTCTTCCTTGTATTTTTATTGTTCAAAAAGTGATATTAATTACTACAACCAAGTAAATAGATCAAAAATATAAAAAAAAATACAAAAAAAAATAAAATTGAAAAGTAGCGAATTAGCTTGCAAATTCACCCTATGACAGGACGAGTTACTAACTAGAGTTTGTATAACATTGGCGGTTCAGTGACAAATCAAACTATAACCGATCAGACTAGTCAATTTTGTCACTCCTATAGAAGTAAATATATACATTCGTATTGAACCACGTTAGGTTGTATCCTAACTCCTTTGGAAAACTTAAAACCATATAAATCTAAGTAAACTTAGTTAATATTGAAAAAGAATTTTTTTTAAAAAGAATAAAGAAGAGAAAGAAAAATTATTAAAACAAAAAAACAATAAAAACCAAAGAGAAGGGTAAAAAATATATTTTAAATTATCTAAATTAATAATATTTTACTAATTTAAAATAAGAAAAAAAATGTAACATAATATATATATATATATATATATTCATCTCTCCTCTCATACTCAATTAGAAAATTTAGATATTATCAATGTCAATACCAACTTTTTCAATCAATACGGGTTTATTCGTCAAAGTCGGATTAAATTTGGATAATACTCCGTATATGAGTTAATTTATCATTTGTGTCTCAAAACAATAACAATTCCATACAAGAAATCATGAAATAATACCAAAACTTTTAGACGGATGTAGCTTCTTCAACTAACAAACCAAAACATTGGTGAAAACTTGAATCAATTTATATAACAAATTTCTCAGTTGATTAAGCCTGTGAAATTCCAAAACACTCATGATAATAATGAAAAAAGAACAGACAAAAAGTTAAAAGAAAATAAAAATTAACTCTAAATCAAAATTATAATTACTGAAAATAATCTAAACTTATTCACATACTAGGTGCTGAACCTAATGACGAAAAAAATTAAAAATCCACTCCAAAAAGTTATAAAGGACACGCAAAAAAAAAAAGAGAGATATATTTTTTATAAATAATTAAAATTATAATTTATATCATTAAGTTATAACTAGAATTTTAATATTTATCATTCATAATATTTTTAGATGATACAAACAGGTTTTAAAATGTGTTGTTTTTTTAATATTATATTCCTCAAAATATTTTTCCTAATTGTGAAATAAATAATAAACATTTTCAAATAATATAAAATGATTTTTTTATGAGTAGCCTTTAAATTACACGATTTTACTAACAAATTAATTTCAAATAATAAAACAAAATTATTACCTCATAATTTAAAATGCTTTTCTTTTTTCATTGAGTGCTTGAGCCACTCTCTTCTCTAGTGACCCAACAGTCCAACATCTACCATGAATTATGCATTCTGCATAACTCCAAACCCAACATCTTTTCAGCTTCAACCACTGCCTCATCATATTCAAGATATTCCAATGTGATTTTATGCACACCCTCAACAGTACTAAATTAATTTAATATTTACATAAAGTAATTCAAAAACTGAAAGAAATAATTATGATTTAAATTTGTTTTCATAGTCTTTTTTCTATAATCGTATTATTTATGAAATCTAATTTTTATATCAATTTTTATACTACTTTTTTGTCAGAGTGCAAAACAAATAATAAAACCCTTAAGAAAATCTACAACAATAACACTATACATGTATACTTTCAAATACAAATATTAAAATAAAATATATTGCCTCATAATTTGAAGTAGGAACTTTAAAAAAAGCCTTGAGGCACCCTACAGTGACTGAACATGAAGTAGCATGAATTATTCATTTATATGCATTATTATGCATATGTCGAAAACCTGTCACTTGAGAATGTACATTTGCATTATTCCTGGCCAAAAGAAAAAGTCCTTTCCCTTTTTATTTTTGTCTTTTTTAATGGCCGAAATAAAAAGAAACTCCAAAATATAAAAAGCACTTTTAATTGAGGGACCCGACTTTCAGAAGTCAATTTGTAGATAATGCTTAATATCCTACAACTTTTATTTTTTTTTTCTGTCACCCATGAGTCTCACCTCTTAGTCCTACCTATTAATCTATTGTTAACTAAAACTGCAAGTCTCATGGAATAATAATCATCTCTCTTCTTGGAGATTCTGTTATGGTCACTTCCTATTTTCAAAGACAAATTTTAATATATATTTTTCAAAATAAACATTTAAAAGAAAATACTGAAAATCTTCTCGAATATAGTTGAAACCAAGAGAACGATTAAACATCTCCTTGGTTGGTCGCTCGGTCTGCACCTCACTCTCCCCTTTCAGCTGAACTCACACTTACTCTTTCACTCCTCATCCTTATTAGTTTCGGACTCAAATGGTATCTGTAAAAGGTACTCCGAAAATTAAGTCAAACTTCGGCACTTGACACTCAATATTTAGGATTAGATGATTGCGTACCTGATACTTTGAAATTTGTGCTAATTTATATAAGTATTAGCAAACACGAGATCATTAATCAGTCTCACGATTGATCATGTCGGTCGATCTGGACCGGATTTATAATTAGAGTCTCAGTCATACAGACCGATAAAAAAAAATGCTTTTCACTTTAATTTTCAAGTTAAATTTACTACTCACGTTGAGAATATGACTCTTTGATGACCCAATTTTCAATGAATCTATTCATGTGTTGGAAAATTGGCCGAGATTTGATTTTGGGAAAACTAAATTCTAGTAGGGATTTTATTTTTGAACGTGTGAAAAGTATATTGTTCTAGTGTAGAAATTAAGAGAGAATAAATTTATTTGGATAAACTTTTTTTTTTAAATGGGTATATTTTGGAAAAAAAATGGCTAATTTGATTATTCGACCTATAATGAATTTTTGTATAAACTAGACTGGAATACGAAATTTTTACTATTATTGTGTAACAAAATAATTACCCACTAAATCTAATCACAGTATTTTTTTTTTTTGCATAAAAGTTGGGTTTTGGAGTTATTACTAATTAAAATAAAATTAAAATGAGAGAATGAAATGAAAGTTCAGAGACTGATAAAATAGTTTATGTTTGAGCCTAAGCTTCTTTTTCTTTTTGTACCCCTTTTATTTTGGGCCTGCTGTTTGGCCCATTTTCCTTCTTTGCGTTTATGCTTTTTATACCCATGTAATACTTTTGTATTTTTTTTACTTTTCAATACACGTTTATTCATTCTCTCTCGTTTCTCTTCTCTCTTCTTTCTCTGTTATGAGTTTCTATTAAAGGTGGCTTAATCTTTGAGTTTATTTTTTGGTTTTTACTCCAAATATAAGGAAATATCTAATTAAATATATACTTTTTACAAAATTTAGAAATAAGAATATGACCAACTAATTATGAGTAACGAAGGAAAGAAGAAGTTGAAGAGTTACTTTGTTGTTGCATGCCACAGTGGCACACACCCCATTCATTATAATCCTTTAAAATTGCAAACCCCATTAGCTATAGGACGATGCAATCATTGTATTCCACCTCTTTATTTCCGACACAAACCTCCAAACACATGTTTCATTTTTCTGTCTTGAGCCAAAGCCTTCACACTGCTATCTAAAGTTTCAAACGTGGCCTTGTTTGTGTCAAATATGCTTGATGCTTTATTCTCATCAGGAGCTGAACATAACAACATTTTTCCTAGTTTTGATCCAAGCAAGTTTTATAGATCTGAGACATATATAAATACAACATCCTGCAATGACAGAATTTCCTCGTGAAACAACTGGTCAAACAACTGTCCTTAATAATTTGATCATTAAGGAACAATGATGAATGGCAAAAGCAGCTTCCTTGTTTGCTTTTCTTTTGGGACATTTTTTCTCCTACTCACCCACGTCCATGCTGAAAGTTAGTACTTCTTTTTTTTCTCACTTTCTTTTTCTTTCTTGATGTGTTTGGAAGAATTTGTTTATGGTTAAAAACACTTATCCAATTACTGAAAAGGGTTATGAAAATAACTTCTGTCAATGAATTACTTATAGTTTATTTCAACAAATTGTTCAAGATAACTGATTACAATTTGCATGAAAATGATTTAACCTAATTTCTATGATTATAAAAAACAACTTATACTTAAACACTCACATTCATAAACCTTAATTAATCCTTATTATACTATTCATTTTGGTGATTATATCTTGTAGAAAAATTCATGAGACTAGAAAAGAAACATAACTTTTTGTGTGCCTCATTTCAGATATAACTGAACCAAGGAAAAATGCAAACCGAAGTCCATTCGAGAGTTGGAGGAGTGCTTACTTCTGCATGATGAATGTAATGAGTTATATTGCTTTTTAAATTCCTCTTAATGGGTATTAACTGCTGTGCATTAGCAATCAACATAGTTTGATTAATTTGATCTCTTTGATAAAAATGCTTATTATTTCAACATATATGTGCAGACATCAGATTCTTGCACGATAAAAGATGGATACACACTTGGAATCAATGGTGTGCTAAATGTGCATGATTCTGATATCAAGACTTTTTGCAACGATGGATGCTATGACCACACTTTAGCTGTCTTAAGTTGCATCCAAGATGTGAAGTCAGACTTCTTCTTCCAGACCAAGCAACCCGTTTCTTATCTCCAGAATGTTACTGACAGGGCTTGCGCTAGTCAGCTTTATGGTAACAAATTTCTACATATTTGGATCAATTTCTTACAGACATTTTTAACAAAAAAAAAGTTATTTTACAAGTTCAGATTAATTTAAATATATTAAAGGTTTTTTAAAAAAACAAGTTAACTACATGGTCTATCTTGTACAATTGTGAAGGATCCAATCAACTGAATAGACTAAAATGGTACATTGAAGTCACTAGAGAGGTGCAATATTAACACTTGCGAAATTTGAAGAACTGAAATCACATTGTTATTGTTATGATACTTAAAAGGATAAAAAATAGAATTAAACCTAAACTTTAGAAGGTTTCTAGTAGCAATGAATGAATGAAATGAGTTTTGGTTATGCAGGTTTCAATACAAATGTTACGACTAAGAATCCTAACAGTGCCACCAGTTTGTACGGGAGAGTTTATATGCCCCTTGTTTCAGCACTAACCACCATGGCCTTCATTGCCACCTTTGGTGTGTGACAGTTTTCTCAGCCTTATGGGAATGGATAGGGAACAGAAGATATGGCAGAACACATGGATTCAGTCTCATGATTTCATATGCAATCTATACAAATAAATAAACTAGTGGTGTAGTTACTCACGACAAGGGAAAATATAACAGACATCTAATTATAACAACAATTACTTGCTATTATGTATGTCGTTATACATACCTAAAATACCAATCTATGTTCATAAATATTCATATAGAGTAAATTTTGCACTGAATTATTCCTGATATAATTTTTCTTTCAAAGTAAGAGTTTAATAATTAATGTCAAAAATTATATTACCAATTAATGAGAGATCATTTTAGTATGGATTTTAATATGATTAGTATAAAAATTACAGCTTATGATATGTATATATGTTAGTTATTCTTAGTGTAATTATTGTAAAATTAGACACAACAATTTTCAGTCAGATAACAGTGTAAAATTCTTTATATTGTCGCTCTAATTAAATTAAAGAAAAAAATCGGCATTATAGGTATATTTGATGAAATAAATAGTGTTTCCGTATACGATTTATCCTTTTAATTACAATATTTAATTGCGGTAATCAACGAAAGGAATGAAAAATTAAGACAGTTTAAATAATTGTTGGGCTTAATTTTTTTTTTTTGGTTTATAGAATTTGAGTAATTTTAATTTAGTCCCACTGCTATTTTTTTTCAAAACTAACAGAAACAGATGTGCCATTTGTATATCTAAATTGTTTATTATATTAAAATAATATAATTTCAAAATATATATAATTTTGTAAAGATAGTTTAAAGGAAATATATAAGGCAATTATTTTTAAGTGAAAAAATTATATAGTTACGATTGAATAGAGAGATTATAAGGCTGTCCAGTTTCATGATTTATTAAACAAGAAAACTATTTTTATTTGTCAAAAGATAAGACGTCTAATTAAAAATAAAACCAAAAGCAATTATAAAAAGATGTATCTCTCTTATATTATGGTATAAATATTAAAAATGTGTGGCTTCAAAATCATCTAATAATCAATGGAAGTTGACATAACCAAACAAAAAAATCATATGAACTATCCTTTCATGTTGGTGAGTTTGAAACCTTTTTACTGACTTTTTTCATAAGGTAAACAATCTTCGTAAGGAAGATCTCCGTGTCTTATTGTTCTACAACTTTTAAGACATGAACTGAATTGTTTTACACCCTATAAGTTTGATCAGAGTTATAGTTCGCACTTAGATTATTAAGAATATACACTGATCATTTTCATTGAATAACTAATTTTAATGTTGAGGTTAAGAGAAACACACTCTTTGCTAGTGGAATTTTGGATTTAGTGGCTACCTATTCGCTATAATTTTCACTATTAACGGTCGGTTTTTGGGCGTCTAATCGGAGGAAATATTTCCCCTGTAAATCTAACACTCAATTGTCAGGTTCTAACCATCAATGCAAAAGGCATAGTAGTAGTTGGCTCATTACAATACAGGAATAAAATGAATTAAAAACTGAAAGCAACTCTAAAATGGTGCCCCATTTCAGTGCTTGTTATAAGGTACTGGAACTTCAAGAAATTACCCAGTTTGGAATAAATGCAATAAATCTTAGTTTGGATAAGAAACGGAATTGGAATCAAGATAAGATTTTGGTTATGCCCAATCATTACTTCAGTTTTTGAATGTGTAGGGCGATCGTTGTTTAACCCCAGAACAAAAGGGAATTAAAACAAAGTCGCGTGTTAATAACTGTTAAATGACACTTTTATTGACATTCATGTGCAACCACATACCATGAATATCCTAGTTGGCCTGACGGACGTCCATGTGTCACCATTCACTAAAATGAAGAATGTAATTCCCTCGGCATTTCTACACTCTATCGACATCCACACACTGTTAAGTTAATGAGTGGAAGAACTCTGGATTTTTGGATGTTAAAACTGACAAGACAAATTCTGGAGTATAACTATAGACAGAAAGCTACTCTATGGTCGGGATTTTGGGAGGTTTTCTATTTGGGTGTGTCCCAACTATTGGAAGATTATAACTGTACCATCACCACTATACGATGTATGAAAATCATCCTAAACTAAATAAAATGAAAAACATAATCTCAAATGGTAATAACATTCGGGATTTTCTAAATAGAATGAAGATTCGCGATGTATGACAATCATTTTCAACTAAAGAATTATTATACTTGCACGCAAAAGACAAGATATAACAATATTGACTCTAAAGATACCGTTACCGAAACAAACTCAATTGTAGAGCAAGAGATACATCATTACATGGGCAAAACTTTCATAAAAAGGTTCATATCCTCCGCCAATTACATTTATTAAAGTAGGACAAATCATGTACCCGTGTTCCTTCGGCCAACACGAGCAACAAAACCAGCCTTGATTGGAGCAACTGATCTTCCTGATCCACACTGTAAGAAATAAACCACATATATGATATTTAATGACAAAATGTAACAACACAAGTACTTTTTTTTCAGTATTAACAGACAAATTTCTTTACCCAAAAATTGTCCAAACATTAATAACGATCAGAAGTGGGTAAAAAATATCCTAAAGCATTATGATGAGAAACCATTAACCAAAAATTGGATGAAGTACCAATCAAAATCCATTAGTGGAATTGGGTGTCCACTTATTGGTTGTGAAAAAAGTAAAATAGGAAGACTATACCACTATCATCACCTACATGAAATAGCTATCCACTTTACGCAAATCATTACAAATTAAATAAAATGATAAAAGTACAAACTTAAAAGATGTTAAATAAGACAGAATTTACATCATTTGTTAAATATGATTGTCTCTAGATCGGTAAGACACTTGGCATGAAAACTAGAAGAGAAAAAAGAAAACCAGGCAAAGATGTAAAGAAAATTAACCTTCTCACACCGGAGAAAGAAGAGACGATTCTCCTTCGTAAGAATAGTATCTGGGCTCTTGCATCCAAGGCAAATGACATACTCATCTGAGAAAAACAATATTATACATCAACTTCAACTCATTTAAATATCAATGGGGAGTTTTAAAGTTCTTGTCCTGCTAGGCTGCATGTGTTAAAAAAACAGCCCAAAATATATAAAGACCAACTAACACAGCACAGAACTTTCATACATATACCAACCTTCCATTACTGAAACCCCACAGACTATCAAAATTCAAAACATGTACTTACTGACATATCGTCGCAGAATTCCTTCAAAGTTCTTTGGTGCAAACCTTCCCTTTACAACCAATCTCTGCTGTCCGTCAAGGGATCCACTTGTACCCAATTCAGCAAGCAAGAAAGCCATGACATGGTCTGGCTGCCGATGCATTCTAAAAGATTGCATAGAAGAACATTCACAAAATGGAAGCATATATAATGTAAACACTTCTCTTATTATATGCAGACAAATAAAGCATGGAGAAAGACATACAGCAATAAAAGAAATATAAAAAAAACAATGGTAATAGCCATTATTAGCTGAACACAGTCAACAATTTAGTACCAAAGTCTCAAACTCCTTTTTTTAGGCATTTATAGATTGGGCAAGCATTTTCCATTCCTCCATGAAAAGTTAATATGAAGAAAAAAGAAAACTAAAAAAGGTTTTAAAAGATATGCCATTTAAAAACCATTCCCCTTTAATTAAGTCCTCATCTGGTTGATATTCATGACCTGTCTCTGATATTACACTGACATAAAATATCAGTATTGCCATACTGATGGAACACCACTTCTGTTAACAGAAATTGAAAGGGGATCTTCTTTGAATTCCGGATAGTAGGGTTCCTCAGCAAACTAGTCCTCATTTCAAAGAATGACATACAATCTACCAAACTCCTAGCTTTCCAATTAGAGAAAAACAGACCTAGCTCCTTTAATAAATTTCTCTTCTCGACAGTTTTTTTCTGCAATAACTAACACTTAAATTTCCAGTAACTTGCTTCATAAGGACTTTATGTTCTTTCTGGAGTAAACCTGACACTGATGGATGGTGGACTTGGGTTTGGATTCAGGAACTGATCCTCCTCCAACCCCACAAAGTCATGGACTGTATCACATCACAAATGGTGTGTCCATTGAGTGAATAATAAAACTAAAACTAAAACTAAAAGAAATGGAAAGACTGAAATTAGGCCTGGTGTTTTGTGAACTACTCTCATCATGTTAATCTATACTATTAAGCATTTTCCATAAAATTGCAACATACGTTTTGCACAGATCCATAAAATTCACAAACACAGTTTTCTTTGTGCCTTCACGAAGAACTTGAGGAGGCCTCATTACTGTCCTTCGCCTATCTCCAGCAAGTTCAGGATTATTCTCACGAAGAATGTTAAACACCCTGCCAAGAAGCTGCACGAAAAACATCAGAATCCATAAGAGATATGTACGGGAAGGGGTATGCAAGACAAGGACTTTGCAAGTAAAGGCATAACAGAATATAATAAATGCTTTTGCCATATTTTATGGATTTATACTTGGACCCTATGGAAAAAATTCATACAGATGGTTCACGGTTTATAGAAAACTGACATTTCTTGATCCAAGAAGGATAAAGCACTAAAAAATCCTTTATAATCAGATGTATTACCAAGGCACACATAAACCATCATTAATAAAATGAATACTACGGTACTGCCATACTAAAATTTCAACCATATCCATGAATTTGCAGCATCATCAATACAGCCCAATATCACCCCACTAAAAAATGATGAGGAATATCAGGCAGATCTATAAAATAAATAATTAGTATTATGGAAGGAAATTAAAATCAACTCAGAAACATTTTTCGACAAAGTGATGAAGAAAAAATCATAGAAAAAAAAGTTTCACGTTAACAATTAAATTGAGAGGTCCATACAGCAGCTTAGGAGAAAAACACTTAAATATGACAAACCTCCTCATATTCATAATCACGATCACTTCCTTCCCAAGGATAACGAGCCTGAGGAGCAACCATTTCTCCTTCATCATCTTCAGCATGATCTAAAAGCAAAATTTTACTAGATATTAAGTGTTCAATAGGATCCCCTCAAGACATACATATAGAACAAAATACTCAACCACAATTCACATAAACCAATATTTACGCAAGTATAAGTTACACAGGTATATGCTGCTCACCATCCAAATCTTCAATTGCATCTCCGCTATCTTCATTCAAGTTACTGATTTCAACCTATAATCAAACAACATGAGGTTTTAAATTGTTTCCAACAAAAAGATAGACACATTAAAAAAAACTCTGAAGTGATATAATTATCCAAAAATACCACATTAAGCATAAATATGACAACTTACAGGCTTTTTCTTTTTCTTTTTCAAACCAGTAAATGCAGCCTCAACCCCATCAGAAACTGCAAATGAAATATAAATGAGAATCATACCTATGCACAATAGCTGGATAGAACTGAAAATAAAACCACAACAGGAAATTACTTGTATTATTTTAAGATACCTGTGAGGTTATCCGTCTTCTCAGCCAATTTCTCCACTGGGTCATCAGCCGGATCTACAATTGTAATTTTCTTTTTCTTCTTCTTCTTGGTAGGGTCAAAAGGTACAATCTGTGATTTAGAAATTCAGGTATCAGATGATGGTACTGCTACAACAAACAGATATCTCAACTAACAAAGTTGAACTACCGAAATATGCAACACAAGACATTGCAACAAGTAAGCAATAGAAGAACTAAAGTGAAAAAACCTAATTGTTAGGTTTAATGCGCAATAAAGGAAACCATACAGCAGGAAAGCATTTTTCAAGTTATAGATAATTAAGGGGTCAATGAACTCACTTCTGGAACCTCCTCCTTCAGCTCATTTTGAGCTTCATCCGCCATGATTCCTGCAACGCATATAAAATAAGATTTCGTAAATAAGTAGATAATTGGGAAGAGATATAAAAAAACGTGAGGACAAAAACGAATAATTAAAAAATGGTATTAACAAAATCAAGTTTTTGAAAAAAATGATACTTTATCAAAGCCTTCCTAATATATAGGAAACCCATAACACACTTTGTGCTACTAAGGAAAGTCCTACATTCGCAAGTGCTGTAAACCAATAATGGAAAAAGGGAAAAAATAATTAAAAGGAAAATGCCAGAGAACCCTTGCTGATTGAACAGCTGAATCCTAAAAAGAAACAAGTTTCACAACCTAATTAAACCAAAACCTCAATCGTTAATGCACAACGAGAATCTTACCAAATCGAGCACGAGAAGCAGGAGGAACCTTAATCTACAGAAATTACGAAAACCACAGATCCAAACGGAACTACGTGTTCCTTTTAATTAGCTTATTGTGTGCTCTAAACATCTTTAAGAAAGCGATTAGTTCGCCCTAAATTTCAAAAACCTAACACGCCGTACGGAAGCGACACAGGAATTCCAGAATCACGCACCGAAACGGATTCTGGAAATGGATGGAAAAAACACAATAAATAGCACCGATTTTGGACGTCGAAGAGCGAAAAACGAAAAAATCAATTGAAATTTATTAGGTACAAACATCAGAGAACAGAAACAAAAAAAAAAGGAGAAAAATAATAGGAACAGATATTGGAAAGCGAAAATGAATAGTACCTGATAGCGCAGAGAAAAGCTTTGAAGTGAGAGCAGAGATAATGGAATCCCTGGAGACAAGAGTGCGGCCGGTGTTTGCGAAATGAAAAACCCTTTCTTTCTGCTACAAAACTCAGCCTTGCACTACCTCTTTTTTTATTTTTTTCTATTCTCGTGATTTTTTATGGGTATTCTCGGGCTTCAAATATGGGCCTTCCAATGGGCCTATACAGGTAATTAGTAGGCCGCTGGATGAACAGGGCCTCCAAGTTAACTAAGGAGATAACGTTCTGGACCCAAAATATACAACTTAATGAATAAAATATGTTGAATCCATGACAACCAGTTGAACATAAAATATTTGTCCCACTTGAGATATCAACCCTGAAATAGTAATTTTAGGTATCCACTTTGACATAAAGATCTTGAGGTCATTTTTTTTTTACTAATAAAAATTTTGATGGGTTAAATATTAATCTTTGATGAGACATGTCAAATACAAGTCTTTTATATATAGTTGATAAGTCTTACATATTAATTGAAAGTGATCAAATAATGACTTGTCGTGTCAATTCTCTAATATGAAATTGTGTATGATGATTATCATTATTGGGAATAATATTATTGTTTTGAGTTGATAGTTATGTGAAAATAAAGTATAAGTTATATGAGATCGTTATTTACTATATTAGTCCACCCTTATGTATGTATGATATGTATTGTTATCATTGTACTTGGTATACAAGCAAATGATTTTGCAACTTTAACAAGAACACAACATTGAAAGGAATATATATAGTTAAAATGTGATTTTTTGGATAACTAATATATATATATATATATATACACTTGTTGTATACTATAGGTATGTAAATTTTGTTATTTATCGTATTAGTATAGTTATGTTGTGCAAGATGATTTGATGTCTCTAAATCTGTGTGGAAAGCTTGAAGACCCTGTTGTTATGTGTGTGTTGTCTAGTAGTTTTTGACTTGTTAATTCACACATTATATTGATTCAAGCTCACTTAACTCTTCATCTCTTTTGAAAGAAATGTTTTCTTAAAAGTTGATAAATTTTAGTCAGTTGTTTTTCTAATCAACCAGTTGAAAAAGTGTTACTCAAAGGTATTGAGGCTAAGACAAATTTTTCAACCAATTGTTCACACATTGTATTGATTCAAGCTCACTTAACTCTTCATCTCTTT
>Ga0123342_1002931_pt1 | contig 27994 bp, 10 predicted proteins | sample Turbeawhitnodule_FD_89960 | JGI IMG/M metagenome (GOLD analysis project Ga0123342, IMG submission 89960) | Root nodule microbial communities of legume samples collected from Mexico - Turtle bean Mexico white nodule | ecosystem: Host-associated > Plants > Roots > Nodule | place: Mexico: Nepantla... | reverse complement strand
TAAAGGTGTAGGAAGAAACACTCTTTTATATTTTAACTTATTGGATCTATTTGTTGTAAAAAAAAAAAAAAAAAAATTTTTTGGACATCTTTTATACAAAAAAAAAAAAAAAAATATTTTTAAATAAAAAAAAAAAAAATATTTTATTTTATAAAACAAAATGGTGCAGAAAACAAAAACCTTTTTATATTGGTAAAAAAAAACTCCTAGAATTTTTTTTTTTTTTTTTTTTACAACAAATAGATCCAATAAGTTAAAATATAAAAGAGTGTTTCTTCCTACACCTTTATCAAGACTTTTCATGCACCCCGTCAAGATAAATGATGAAACTTATATGCATCTAAATGAAATCAATGAGAAAAAAACTCTGAATTGGAGATATGGTATATTTTAACCCAAACTGATAATTGCTTTACACTAATCAAAATTAAGGATTTAACAAAAATAAATAATCCAAAATAAAAAAAATAAAATTGAATTCCACACTCAATAATTTTGGTTCCATTTTTTTAGAAGGTTCTTAAAACATATAGTCCAATAGTCTTTTAATACATCTTGTTCTTGCAAGAGCCTAAAAATATTCTTCTTTCTTTTTAGGTTGTTGACTTCTCTGTCTTCTTTCTCGGTGCAACTCTCGGTCTAGGCTTTCAGCTTGGACTTGGATATGACTTGTAGACTCTCACTTCTCTGATTTAGGTCAATTGGATCTCTAGGTTCTTGGTCTCGATCTCCTCTCACGGATGAGTGTGTGTACCTGAAAAATGCTCTGATGCCAAAGTCAGAATTGATATTAGTTAATTATCAGATAAATTCACTCTACTTACCTCTTGGGTTGATCACCTATTTATAACACTTTCTTATTGGACTTAAAACCTGATTGAGCTTTTACTCTTTGCACCTAATCTTCTTTAAACACACCCTTTATGTTTTGGGCCTTTAGATGGACTTCGCCACAATAACTATTTATTTATTTATTTAATTTTTACCTTTCGATTTTCCTATCGGTCCACCTCTCGGTCGTAGTAGACAGTACACATCTCATTATTTTTTTAGAAAATATACATATTTTAAAGTCAATTTTGTCATTCACTTTAGTGAAAAGTGTGAGAAGCAATTATGGGAGTGCAAAAACCAATTACAAAAATAAAATTAAAGCCCAAACTATTGTTGAAGCCTACTTTATTTGGTACTTTAGACACCATACATCACAATGGAATTTACGAATATGGGTTTCCATTCAAAATTACGAAAGATGCAATTTTAACAAGATAATGGAAAAATGAATATACTCTTAGATTTTTATATTGGTTCGTCTATATAACAGACTATGTCAAGTTCTCAATCAATGATCGAGTTTCATTATGTAAACTAAGGCTAAGATACAACTAAGTATTACTTTAGAAATGTAGTATATTGGATAATTCATCGAGTATTGTTTTGGAGTGTAACCGGTATTGGCTAATCCATTGAGTATTCTTTTAACACTTAGTCAATCCTAATTAAACTTTTAAGTATTGTTTTAGAATGTAATCATAATTGACTAACTCACCAAGTATTATTTTATACACCAAGTATATTTGATGAAGATGAAAAAAGATTGAACTAAGACGAAATCATTATTCCAGAAAAACAACTTTTGTTCCATAATCTATTTTTTTTGGAAGTTATCATTCCTATTTCAGATTTGTCTATTCCTATTTCAGATTTGTCTTTCCGGAATGAATTTCCTTACATGCACCCTAAACTCCATTATGAAAATGAAATTTTAGAATTGAAAATAAACCACAAACTCACATTTTTTTCTTTCTTAACGAAAACAACCACCAAACACCCAAAAATTGGACAATAACGGATGTACCTAACAAATAACGCCTCTTACAAAACACTCAAAACAATAATAAAACACGCAGAGAAAGAAGAACTAATTTCCTAAATCTATTTAAAAAGCAGATGAGACATTTTCGGTATTTCTCATCACTAGTATAATGCAAGGAGTAATGATATATTGACAATTCTATTTTTTTTTTATAGAACTACATTATATCCTTCAATACTATTATTTTAATATTTTTTCATTTTAATTATAAAGTTACCTTTTTATTATATATATATATCTAAATCATGTATACCATTCTTATGGTTATCAAAATATCAATTCTTTAGTGCAAGTAAAAAAAAAAAATATAGTATAAGAAGCACATGTCTTTTTATATTGGTCTAAAATAGATTCTGTAAGTTTTTTTTACAACAAAACAAATAGGTTCAATAAGTTAAAATATAAAATAGTGTTTCTTCATATACTTTTTTTCACTCCCTCAATTTCTGAAAAGAGTATTTTACCCATGACTTCGAGATTATTTTTTCAAAAACTTTCGGAATATCCTTTCCATAATTCACGAAATGTATTTTAGAAAATATTGTCTGAAAAAAAAAGAATTTCCAACAAACCATTTTCCAAAAAATAATTTCTAGAACAAATTTGATTCTAGAAAGATTATTTTAGGAAAAAAAAAAGAAATTTATTTTTCAAAATATTATAGTTTCTAATAAAGACTTGGTTCCTGCAAATGCAACCATATATAACAGTAACAGAACATAAGCCATATCTGCGAACGACCACAGTGTAGAAAGAATGAACGAGGATTAGGGACTTGTAACTGCAGTAGCTTCCAAAGAACCATCCAATTCTCAAAATTTTCTTCTTTTCAGATAAAAAAGTTGATTTTTTTAACAAATCTGTTCTTGGTGTTGTTGTGGGCATTTGAAAGCAAACCCAAGATGAACCTTTTACTCCCTCAACACCACCACCTTTCATTCTCCCAATGCCCCTTTTTCCACAACCCCATTAAAGCCCTCCAATTTCTTCCCAATCCTTCCGCACGTGTGAGCACCGTAATCCGAATGGGTGGGGGTCCCCGCACGTACCCGGGTGGCGTGTCGAAGTGGGTGTGGAAGCGGATGCAGGCGAAGAAGGCCAAGCAGCTGCTGAAGGCGCGCCTGAGCCGGGAGCGGCAGATATACGAGATGCGGAAGCGGGCGGAGCTGAAGGCGGCCGTGTCGGAGCTGGAGCGGCCGTGGGAGGTGGTGGAGAGAGCGGTGGCGGCGCCCAATCTGTTCTCTGTAGGAGCTGATGAGCAGGTGAAGGTTCTTGCCGACAGGTTTCAGAAGCCTGGTGGGTTTGATATGTGGAGTGAGAGGGATGGGCCTGTGTTGTTTGAGACCCCTGATGAGTTGCCATCTGCTAGGTTTTTCCCCAAAGGGGTGGTGCACAGTGTGAAGCCTTATAGAAGGGTTGATGGGTATGGGCTGGTGAAGGGGGGACATGATGTGGATGTTGGGGGGGTTGATGGGAAAGGGGTTTTGGTAAAGGGGAATGATTTTGATGATAAGTTGGGTGAGAAGGGAAATGGGGGAGAGGAGATTGAGTTTGGTGGAAAGTTGAGTGAAAAGGGGAATGGGGGGAAGAGATTTGAATTTGGTGTAGGTTTGAGTGAAATGGGAAATGGAAGGAAAGGAGTTGTGTATGGTGGGGATTTGAGTGGAAATGGGGATGGAAAACGGGTTTTGTTGGAGGATGTTGATGGGTTTGAATTGGAAGGTGATGATGGAGAATTTTCAACTTTTGATGTGAATTATGGGAGAAATGGAGTGGAGGGTGAGGGTGATGTTGGCTCGAGAAGGAATGGGAATGGGAATGGGAATGGGAATGGGAATAGGAATAGGAGGACGTTTTTGTCTGATAATGTTGGTAGAAATGGAGTGCGGTCTCATGGGAGGAATGGAGTGGAGGGTGATGGTAGATCAAGAAGGAATGGGAATGGGAGGAGGTTTTTGTCTGATGATGTTGGTAGCGGTGGAGTGCGGTCTTCTCAAGTGAGTTATGGGAGGAATGGAGTGGAGGGTGATGGTAGATTCAGAAGAAATGGAAATGGAAGGAGGGTTTTGTCTGATAATGTTGGTAGGTCTGACAATGGAGGGCGATCTTCTCCTTTGAATTATCAGAGGAATGCAAATGGAAGGTTTGATGATGGAGAACATTCTCCTCCCTCTTCGAATTTTGGGAGGAAAGAAACAAGTTTTGATGGCAGGTCGAGGAGTAGGGGGAGTGGAAGGAGGGTTTTCTCCAAGGATGTTGATAGGTCTAATGAGTCGTATTCAGGAGGAGTTGGTTCTGTCAGGAAACAGAGAGGGGGCAATTCCATTAGAGGCAAAAGTCGAGGAAAGTTTGCTAACAGGACTTTAGATTATGCTTCACCAAGAGGTAGAGGTGCAGATTCTGAAGTTTATGATATGGGTTTGCAACAAGATGGGAGTTATGGGTTCCAGCAGAAGCATGAGCAACCTGACTCCACAAGTTGGTAGAGCCATGGATTCTTAGTCTAATCATTATAGGGGGCAAAAGGTTTACACGAGGAAGATTACTGATGATTTGTCTAAAGGCTTAGTTATATATCTGATCTGCATGTGGGGCAAATCAAAATTGGACTAGACTAGGACTAGTCAAATGTCATTGTGTGAAAGTATATTTTGTATATATATTTCATTTCAATATCAAAAGATAACATTGAATTTCTAGTCAAAGTCTTTTTACATATTTTCTATTTATTTGTTAGGAGATGCATTTATATGTATTCTTCTTGTTGCAATTAACTGAAGCTCATAGAAATTATATTTTGTATATCACAAATGTAGGATACACTTTTGGGGTGATCTCTCTCATTCTTGCTGTGTTTTAAATCATACCGTTTTTAATTTTGAAGAAGTAACTCACAACAATAGCAAAGTTATGCATCTTTAAATAAATTTTGTTCTGGATGGATGAAGAGATTTGTGGACTACATTTAACTTGAGAAATTAGTGTGGTATTTGTGTGCTAGAATCTAGTCAAGCCAAATTGATGAACAGGGGCTAGAATCAATCAGTAGTTCCAGTATAACTGTTTGTAGGACTTAAATGTTTGGAATGTTTAATGTTAGAGTTGAAATATAGAATTAACTGGTAATTAGGGAAAAAAATTAAGGATTCAGAACCAGATGAAAAGAAAGAATGTGAATTTTATTGTGGTGAACATGATCAAGAGAAAGAGAATGTTTACAACCCAGGGCACTTTGAGAGTGTCCAGAAAATCTCCAATGAAGTCTACAAACCCCCTCCCAACTCTGACTAAACTCCAATTTATTATACTGTTCACAACTATAACAACTTGGTAAGTTAGTTACAAAACTGTCTATCCACATCAAGTCATCAAATGTACCCATATCCTTGTCTCTCTTCTGTCTCTGCACACATGCCTTCTTAATATGATTGATTTACAATAGTCATTTGATCGTCCCATGAAACAGAAATCATATGTTTAGAGTAATTTCAGAGGAGCTTGATCTGCACTTAGGTTTATGTCTTGTTAATGCCACCCTTTAACCTTTGAATGTGCACACTATGAAGGTATCTGCTATTCATTTTTATGTTAATTTTTCTTTCAGAGCTCAGTGTCATTTATTTTTGCATTAGGGGCACTATCTTATTATCCAGCATAGATAATGCTCAGCCTCTGCATACCCTGAATGCTCTTTTATTCTGAAGCTGTTTCTGTTCACAGTGAATGAGAGGATACTGTCCTGGTGGTGGTGGATATGCAGGTGGAGGATACTCAGCAACAAGAAAGATATAAGAGTCTCAATTTATTGCTCATGCTGATTATATGATTCTTGAATATTAATTCCTAGTGTTTTTTCCTTCCCTAAAAAGATGCTTTATTACAACAATGTAGTTGCACATACAAGTCACAGAATAATAATAATAATCTTTCTCATGACTCAGTAGTTTCATGGAGGCCCTCTTTCAGTAGACTTCAATGGAAACAAGTTATCACATCACATGTAAGTCCAATGCTACACTTAAATTCCACTAACAACTGATGAACGTTTTCAGTGTTTATCTATCAATTTTACTGAACTGCTACCTTAACTTTTAGCTGTTGATGAAGGGAAAAAAAATAGTAAAAAGACAATCAAAGTAATAAAGGATGATGAATTTGTTTAAGTACACAAAAAACTACACATTTGCACAAAGTTGTCATAAATAAAAGTAGTCATAAGCAAGTTACTTTACAATAAGTAGTTGTCGTACCCCTTTTAAAAATGACTTTCAGATAACCTTTTTCAGAATGAGAAACATAGTTTCTGGAATTTATAAAATATATTTTTGGAAAACGTCTTTTCTGGAACATAATTTTTAAAATAAACTTTTCAAAACATATTATATACATTCGGCAATGTGTTTTCCATAACGTATTATACATGTTTTTAGAATGTATTTTTTGGAATAAAATTTTCAGAGTATAAATGATCCGTTTGCACTGTTAACACTTTTATAAAGAAAAATCAACGATAAAGGCTATAATATTTATGATATTCTTAAGTAAGCATTGCTAATTTGTTAAGATTTAATGTTTAACTAATTCAAAATGTCTACCAATACTAGCTTAGGCTAAACCATTCTCAAATTGTTACTGGTTTGATGGAAAAGACCTGTTAAAAGGTCTACATTAACAAATTTAGGTGGAAAAGTGAGTAGTGTGAAGTAAAAAGTATGTGATTTAAATCCAGCTACCTTATTCATTGGAATATGTGTATGAACAGGAAATGAAAAGCTAGGATTATTTGTAAATTCTGAGGTTGTGGAATGTTCCCTATTTGAACCATCTTCAAATTTTGTTGGTAGTTTTAAAATAAAATTATAAGTGACTTTCTTATTTCTATAGCACTCATAATTTGCCATTAAGTTGTGTGAGATGTTTGATAAAATTCTTTTCTTTTAATTCTGAGATTCCTTAATTCAAAACTAGTAGGACATTCCATAATTTGTTTATTTTTTAATAGATGTTTAAATCCAACAAATAACTGCACATTGACGCCACACAGTAGTAATTTCTAGTTATCTGTCACATTTACTGAACTGCTAGATAAAGGACCAAATAGTAAGAAATCCAAGATGGTGAATTTCTTTCATGCACAGAATAAACATGCAATATGTTGTTGCATACATTATTCACACCACCACTAAATTCATGACCTTACTCAGCATTACATATTTGATACAATGCTCACTTCATCACTTCCACCTTTTCCAACCATGCTTAAACTTGCCAAATCCAAACCTTCCATGTTTGCCATATTTCCCATGCTTGAACTTTCCATGACCGAAGTAACCACCATGTCCATAACGATGATGTCCATGAGCCAAATGGTGAACACCATAAACAGCAGCCGCGGCAGCAGCACCCCCTGCCAACATTCCTCCCATACCAGCTCCACGCCCTGCATATCAGAAAGTTAGCACTGCACACCTTACAAACAACAACAATAAAACATTGTCTCACTATATAAGATAAAATATGTAAAACTAATTAATTGATCAATACATTCTACTTGAAAACACAGTTAGGTGAAATTATCTTCATCTATTTGGGGTCAATTATTGAGTACTTTATAGTGTTAAGACAAAAGTTAATATGTTCTCTAGGTTCTAAAATTGGTCACCTGTGAAAACAAGTATACATTCAAAACAAGGAGTACAAGTACATCAATTTTGACAAGTTTTTACTGGTTTTGTGAATAAACAGTGAACAACAATTAAAATATGTCCAAACAGGAAATTATGAAAGTCAAAGCCCAGTTTTATATGTTGCTGAGTATCAATATTCTTCAAGTATGTTGGTCTTTTGCTTAACAATTTTATGAACATAAGATCTCCAATATTTTATCAGTCTCGTAGTGAAGTATGAATAGGATACTATTTTGTTAAACACTGTTATACCATGTTATCCAAGATTGGCTCCTGAATACTTTTTACAACCCTTCTGATAATTTGACTTGACTTCCCTCATCTTTCAAGAAAGCTTGTGGTGATATATCACAATATGCATGCAGACTAAGCTATATTGAAATTCATACATATTTGTGATAGTTTTTTGTTCTTTGAAATGTATGCATACGGATTTTTGTGATATTGTTTTGTTAGCATCACTAATTTGTAATGCTATCTGTCTTACCTAGGTATGTCAGTAATGGGCTAGCTTAACTGATTAAACCATTCTTATTTTGTAACTGATTTGGAAAAAATACCTGTTTACCTGGGAAGAACACACAATATAATAACAACAAATGGATACCACTATATTTTCATTTCACAATTTACTACTTGAACAAATTTCTCAACAATCTAGTATGTTTGTATTAGCTGCATGTTTATTTTGATCATATTTTGGACCAAACAAGTCATTATAGCTTCACATATTTTAGACTGCTTGATGCAGATTTTATGATAGATGCAGTTTTTGGACTCCAATTCTAGCATGTTCTTACTAGACATTTTGAATTAGTTTCACGATAAAATAATGTCTTTTTTTCCTCAAAATATTTAACTGTTTATAATCCCTCAAATTGAACTTTTCTGGTGATTTGTTTTATTTGTACAACCGTTCTATGCTCAAGTCGAAATCATTTGGATTAAAAATGATTTTGACATTTGTGTTTCGTTCGGTATTGTATTTTGTTTTTTAATAACCCATAATACACTTTCTTAACTTCTGTGACGCATCTCAAGTCCCACATTGAGATGTCCACTAAGGTAGAATACAATATGAGCTATAAAGTAAATGTTTATGGCATTGCTAAACATACTTACCTGGATGGGGTCAATGGGTGATCACTTAGGCCCATGGTCTGGAGCAGTGACTTTTATTGCACTTTAAAAGGGTGCTGTTCTAAGGTCTGTCAAAGTGACAGAGCCTACGTCAAAATTTGTGTCAGAGGGGCTTGCGTTCGCGCAGCCCCTACTAATTCAATTTTATGATTTTTCGACTTACACTGTTTTTATTCTTTTATATTTCTTAGATTTGGTTAATTAACACTGTTTCCATGCTATATTAGGATGTTGAGAATGATTGATTACCCTCTGGTTCAACAATATTCTGTTTCATGATTCAATACTAAAACATATTATGAATAAATTTCAGAATAAAATCATGTATTTTTTTTTCTGAAATATTAAACTGAGTATATTATCCCACAAGTTGATATGAACAATGGGCAGTTCAAGACAAATTGAACTTTTCTGTCGATTTCATTTATATGAACAATCATTCAGAGGCAGTTCAAGTAAAAAATCATTTGGATTTTGATGACATTTGTGTTTCCTTCATTTGTTGTACTTCGTTTTTTCAAATAAAAGACAGTTGTTACTAAAAGAACTTGCAGAGTCCTATGGTTACAAGTATAAAGAATTATCAAGTCCCACATCGAAATAACTAGTAGAGTTGTAAAGAGAATGAGCTATAAATTAAGTGCTTGTGGCATTGAGTAACATACTTACCTGGACGGGGTCAATGGGTGATCAAGAAGGCCTATGGCCTAGATCTGTGACCTTCATTGCACTTTGAAAGGGTGCAGTTCTAAGGTCTGTCCAAGTGACAGAGCCTACGTCGTAATTTGTGTCAGAGGGGGCTTGCGTTCGCGCAGCCCCTACCATTCTTAGTTTGAAATAGTTTACATATCCTTAACTCTAATTTAATATTCTTGTATTACTTAGTTTTTATTACTAGGTTAATTACCCAGATTTACGTTCAAGTTCGCTATATTCTTAGTATATTTTTTCTTATTCTAAACCCTAATTTAAAATTCTTGTATTACTTATTTATTTTATTTACTCAGTTTATTTCTATTACTAGGTCTATTGCCCAAATTTACCTTCTAAGTCACTTGTTCGTTTCTTGCAGTAAATTTTAATAATGAAAAAAGTAAATTCTAACAGATGTAAAGTAAATACTATTGTTAAACGTATAATCTAAATACTATTGTTACCTGCAGAATATGGAGACAAGATTTTCCAGACTTTAAAGATAATCTAAATACTATTGTTACCTGCAGAATATGGAGGCATAGCATGTGGATAACCATGTGCAGCAGGGTAAGCTGGTGGATAGTACCCTGAATGAGGATAAGCATTAGGTGGATACCCTCCATGAGGTGGATATGCTCCAGGTGGTGGTGGATATGCAGGTGGGTATTCTGAAGGGTAGTGACCACAAGGAGGATACCCTCCTGGTGGTGGTGGATATGCTGTTGAAGGGTAGGCTGTTGGGGGATACCCTCCTGGAGGAGGATAGCCTGGTCCTGGGTATACATTTGGAGGGTAGGGAGGTGCAGTTGGAGGGTAGGGAGGTGCTGTTGGATGATGCCCTAGATATGGAAATATACCTCTTTCACTTGACTCATCATCATCTTTTCTATTGCTCATGTTGATTCAACCTATAGCCAAAAGAATCTCAATTTATTGCTCATGCTGATCAATGAAAACCAGTCTCACATTTACACCCAATCACAAATCAGTTATAATTTCAAGAAACAAGTTCACAAATAAGATACTAAAAAGGAGTTTACACCAATCTTTCCAAGGATGGAATGAAGTTATTCCTTAATCTTCACCTACATCCATAATTCAATTCTATGGAAAAAAAGATTGTTGTTACATCAACACTGATTTGCAGTGTCAATTGCAGAACCAAAAAATGATTCAGGATAAGTTCATAATTAACTTAAACAGGAACAAGAAGATTAAACAACGAATATATCAATATCTAGCAAAACCCCTAACGAACAATGAAGAACAAGGTTCATCACAGCATTCAGAATATATGAAAGTTGATCAAATCCATGTTTCTTTCATCATTGATCATGCCAAAGGATAAAGGAAAAATCTGAGAAGAAAAAAGAAAAACAGGAACACAGGCACTAAAATTGGCACAATCCAATAACCATGAAGAACCCTGTTGATCATGTTGTACAACAGGTATCAAAATTTATCAAAGAAAACAAGAATCATGACATGTTAATCAAACCAAACTGAAAACAGAATCCATTTCCACACAGAATATTAGGCAGCAACAATGAAAAAAAAAAGAATATCATTGTTGCTTCATGCTTACTCAAACGGAAATTGTGAATGCTTTCTCTGAAATCTTCTAAAGTTGATGAAAGAAGATAATTATCTCCAGAAGAATAAGAATAAATAATTTGAAACTTTACCTTTTCTTCTACCTATCATTCTCTTAATATAAGAGGAGCACAGACATATCTTTACGCGTTTACGTTTTATTTGAAAACTGTTACAGAACAATTTCTATGAAATGGTTTAATGATTTTTTTTTATATTAAATTAAATCAATTAAAATATTTTAAAATTGTGTGTATACGAAATTTATTACCACTAAAATAGTTGTTTAACAATTAAATCAATTTTGTATAATATTTTTAATTTCCTCAAAATATTTATTATCACTAAAATAGTTATGTTCCTCATGAATAAAATAACGTAAAACTACAAACTGTTTGTTTTGTCGTTAATGTTCGTAGAATTCCGCTGTCCTTTACTTTTCATGCGTCAATGTTGGGGTAATGTTAGGTATGCAGTTACATTAATTTTAGTAATTGCCAATAAATTTTTATAGTTTCAAAATTAAAAAACAGAGGATAAATTACTTGCATATAATCAAGCTCATTTTACTTTAATTTTTAGTAATCTTTGTTTTATTTTAATTATTTTTTAAGATACTAATATATTGTTGATTTGAGTGAAACAAAAGTAAATTATTTAAATAAGATTTCTAAAGAATACCCTCCTCTCATAACATATGTATGAAAAAAAAGTATTATCCATTACACTATGAATTTTAGTTAAAAATATTAGTGGTTAAAATATTACTCAATGAACCTCACCTAAACTATGCCTACCATTTTACCTAATCAACCCTACCTTATAAATTGCATGGACAACTACTTGTATATTGTTTATTGTATTTGAAACTAAAATACAGTTTTTTTTTTCCTGTTTGAGGCTTTTGTATCAGAAAATCACATGAAATATTGAATAATCCAAGTTGAGTCATTCTATGTAAGGGAAATAGTTTGTGTGTTTTTCCAGAAAATTACTTTTTCAACTGTAGTAGTACTTGATCATATAAAAATACAGTACAAATACATAAATACACAAATCATAAAGCTTAACCAATTAGGTATGATCTGTGGAATATGAGAACTTCATTGGATAGCACACACCTTAATACTTCTCTGGTCAAAACACAATTCACCAGAAAGTGAGAGATATCTAGTTAAAAAGAGAATATTGGTAAACATTCTATTTAACTATGGTTGAACATGTAAAAGAACTTGAACCTAGCAGGCACAAAAAAAGTCCAAGCATCTTGTTAAGATTTGAGGTGTCATGTGGGGAGCAGTGTGTCTCATGAGTGTTCCATTCCATTTATGTCTGACATGGACAAGGTTCTCCTTTTGCTTCATAGTTGGAGAGCAAATCAACAAAGTAGTTAATCTTGAGAACTCATCATTCATATATGTTTCTGGTACAATCTTCTGAAGATTTTTGCACCTTCAAGTTCTGCATGAATCTCTCTCTCAGTCCTTATTCCCATGGGGTTGCTTAACAACCACCCTTCACTGTCACACAACATAGCCGGGTTGGAAACATCTATGTGTTTCAGTGCTTCAACTTCATCAAACTGATTTCTCATGTCAAGTGCCACTTCAAGCACATCAGACTGTACAAATACCTGTAATAACACAATAGCAAACAAGAATTTCAGTCAAAAGCTCCACAATAACTGTCAATATTAGTACAAGAAATATTCAGAACCAAAAATATGAATCTAATAACAAAGGAAATAAAGAACCTCAACATTTCTGCAAGTCTCCTAGTGTTACACTGAATGAAATGATCAAATTAAAAATGATACATGCATAGTCTTTATGCAAATGACCTTCCAAAAACAATGTAAATGTGTATACACCTTGAGTCAGAAATAAAGTATATGACTGTTTTAGTATACAAATTGATTCCACAATCTTTTATGACAGTGACTATCCAGGAACAGCATAAAAACACAATAGGAGAGGGAAAGGGAAAAGGGATCAAGGAGAAATTGGCAAAGAGATTTATTCATGTCATAATTAATAATAAATGGTGCGGTAAGATCTTTCAATGTTTGCAGTAGATGTAGAAAATACCATTCCATGCATTATTACCCCATTAAGGTAAAACACTATTTGCAAAATCTCAAGCATGTTGCTGATAATTGTCTTCAACATATCTATCTCAACAATAAATAAATGCTCATACCATGGTCCATCTTCAGTCTAAGTTGTAGCAATTAAAATAAGAGAGTATAGTATAAGAAGCAAATCTCACAGAAGATCATTTACCAAAACTCTAGATGAACACGCATGAGATTTGCAATCATGCAGAAATATACCTGTCCCCCTGGCATTAAATTGTCCACTATAGCACCAACCAAAGGCTTCTGGAGAACTCTTCTTTTATGATGTCTTTTCTTGAAATGTGGGTCTGGACACTGCATGTGTAGGGTGAAATCATTTAACCACAAACAAATGACTTTTTTGATGAAAAACCCTTAAGTAATAACAATGTAGCCAACAAGCCCTTAGCTCAGTTGTACCCTTTTCTTGCCTTGGAGTTCTACAGAGGACATAACTCACCAGAATTGAGACTAAGACCAAGGGCCCAGGATATGATTCTACCAACTGCTTGAAAGAAATTGTGGCGTTTGCAAACAAGAAATGTCTGGCATTTTAGTGTAACACCAGTCAATACTCCAGAATTGAAAAACAATTATACATACATACATATATATATATATATAGACCACCATCTATAAAGAGTTTTAGGATAGTACATGTTATTGAGAGCCAGATCCTTTGCCCATGTCTCAGCACGCTTGACAATCTGCACAAGGAAGTATTACATTTTCAGACAAGATATCTTCTATAATATTCAAAGCTTAATGTGCCAGAACAGATAAGAAATAAAAACTGATTGAAAGAAGCAATTATACAGGGCATTTGAAAACAAAAAGTGACGGAAAGAAAATGATTCCATACCCTTTCTCGGATTTCCAGTCCCAAAAAATTTCTCTGTTTAGGAGTTCTTTTAGCCAACCACATTAGAAACCTGCCACTGCCTGACATTGTTTACAAATTAGAACATCAGATATGCTGGAATAGGTGTACTCAAGTTAGTGAAATGATTCATTGATCCTAGTTCTAGAGGTACTTCTTAATGGAATTTTCATGTCAAGGGTACAAATTAATGAAAATGATTGTTATATCAATATCAACAAGATATTTTGATTCAGCAAATCAAAAGTCAACTGCAACCTCAGTATTATATCATGCAAGAAACTAGTTCTATCATTATTAGTTTCCAGATACATGATCTGTGCCAGTCCATAACAGACACACAAAATGCATCAAATAAACTTATCATTGAAATTCAGGTTACCACATCCGATGTCCACCATGAGTGGCAACATTGGGTCTGCAAAGACCTGGTTCCAGTCTGGTACTTCTGCAGGAACCTATAAAGAAAAAGAACCACATTAATGGAAAGCGAAAGACTACCTCAATGCATGATGAATGATATCCTAACTCCATGCCACAGAAGCTATTTATGTCTTGTTTCTGTATCTTCCTCTGGTTCTCCACAAAAATGCATCACAAGTTTAATTATAATACGCTATCAATGCACGGAATTTATGTTGTCAGCTGATTAAAATCCTTGTAAATATGACTTTTAAAGTAATTATTACAATGTCAACAATCTTATCATACATAATCATAGAGTAAACAACCTTTACATTGTCATCATTCTAATTAAATTCTCAATTCCTATACCTCTTTGTATAATAACTTGAATAAACGTGGCGAACAATGAATAAATTGATAGCAAATGTTGTGACCAAAATTACATTTTAACTGAGAGATACTTTTTTGAACATGCTCTATATCAGTTGAACTTTAATGGAAAACATGAAACTTTGTGAGTCTCATTTCTTATTTAACAAGTCTCCCTCCTAATTTTATAATTTCCAATGAAATTTAACCCATAACAGAATATGTGTGTTGAAGATTGTGTCACTTGCACTCCTATTTATCTATATATGTAATATCATAGATTCATTCATACACAACTTCTTACGATATTAATAAAACTAACATGAACATAGCTAAATAATTGAATGGGAGATTGAACTTATAAAGTAACACATTACAGAGAAAGAAGAGCTTAGAGGATTAACATGTTGTCTGATCCTGAGGTGACCCAGATCCTGAAATTCGATACACAACATAACATGGTTAAATAAATAACAAACACATAAAAACCACCATTAAACTAACACACACAAAAACTCACAAACTCATCAATATACCAGTTCCTCTTGTATTATGTTATGCATCATATAGATTAATATTTTTTTAAACCACCATTACAGTCTGTAAAAGTATATAATACTTTCACCACCTTAGTTCATGAAACTAATAAAATTCGAAACAAGTCCTAAAAGGTACAATTCGTCAATCTGATTGGTCTAAAGTTCAAGACATTAAACGATAACATATAATGAGGAACAAAAATGTCAGCAAGCGATTAAGTTTAGGAACTAAAATGAAAGAGTGGAAATTTCAGCAACTTATTTAAATTTTCTTACTTTTAAGGGCTAAGGGTGTTTTAACTGCACTTTTATCCTCTGTTTTCACTTTTACATTACAAACAGATCAATTTGTTTCTTGTTTTCATTCAAATGTTCCAATGTGAAGAAAAAAATTCATGGGTGATTGAGAGAGGGAAAACTACACTAAACCATTAAGTGGGTGTATCAAAATAACAGTGTCTCAGAAAAAATATGTACACAAAAAGGGTTACCAAGTTGTAAGAGAGATTGAGGTCAGCATATTCCGATGCCACCATTTCTGAGCTTCGTTGATGTGCCTGTTGGAGTGTGGATTGAGCTGAAGAGGACACGTGGCAGTTGGAGGAGAAAGAGAGAGAAGAAGAAGGAGGAGTAGCGAGAAAGGGTGAGAGACGTAACATTACTCGCGAAGAACTCTGTAATTGCAACAACAAACGAGAACAAGAACAAGAAGAATAAGCCATTTAACGTTGTTGTTTTTGTTGGTGTTGGTGTTTATTCTACTTTCACTTCTCTTTTGTTTACCCGTTTTTTATTTTAATTAGTTTTTTTTTATTATTAATAAATACCCAAATTTATCCCTAAAATTGACTAGTTAATAATTTCATAATAAATTTTTCATATATACTATTTGAAAAATTCATATACGTTTTGTAGGATATTTGGTTCAAAGATATAAACTTTCTTCTATTTACATCGAGAATTAGATGCAAATTGATGAATTTCATAATTTAAAAAACGTTATTTTAATTAAAAAAAAGCATTATTCTTTTTTCATATCTTTCAAAGATAGTATAAATAATAATTTTTTTCTTAGTTGCTTTTACAAAGATTCATTAAACTCTTCAATTATTTAGTTAAAGAAGTAATAATAAAAATGAAAATAGCTTGAGGGAAGGGTGGAGAAGACCAGAGTTCGTTTGGTGCTGCTGGAAAGAGCAAGACAGAGGAGGCATGGCGGTTAGGCAAAGAGCAGCATCTGCACTTCCAACCCTTTTACGCACTCTTCGCAAAGAACCGTTAAAGCCTCACAGCCATGTCAATGCGTTACCCTCTCTTCGACGCGCTTTCTCTTTGTACGATCAGATCAATCTCATCGATCAAGTCCCCGAGGACCAGCTCCGATTTCAAGGGTTGGTTCTTCCCCTTTTGGTTTTTGTTCTTGTAAAGTTTTAAATTTTGGTTTTTTTTTATATGGGGTTTGAGGAAGAGAGTTGAATGTAAAATGGGTTTTCTGCAATTGTCTCAAATAGCATGGTGACAGGATGTATGATTTGATGCAGGGAGTGAACTTGGTTATAACTATTTTGCTCTTTTTTTTGGAATTCTTGAAGTGGGGTGTTTTAAAGAGTTTTTTTTTTAAAAAAGTATAGGGTCCGAGGAAGAGTATTGAATGTGAAATGGGTTTTCGTGAATTGTCTCAAGTAACTGGACTTAGGGACTTAACTTGGTTGTAATTTCTGTTCATTTTTGTTTCATTCTGGTATGGGGTGTATGAAATTTTGATTTTTAATATGGGGGTTTGAGAACAAAGGTGAAAGGGAAATGGGTTTTCTAGAATTTTCTCAAACAACATGGTGACATGATATGTAATTTGATGCATGGACTTAGCTTGGTTGCAATTACTCTGTTCCTTTCTGCCTTTCTGTGTTTTTCTTCTCATTCTGAAAGTAGGGTCTTCTAAATTTTAATTTTTTCAGTATTGGGTTCACGTAATAGACTTAATTGTGAAATGGGCTTGTAGCATATGATTTCTGCAGGGACTTAACATGGCTGTTAATTATTATTATTTTTTTATTTCTAATTTGTTTAGGTATAATGATACGGGGTTTACTGTAAATGGGGTTGAGTATGAAGGAAGCTTGCTTTGTGTTGGAAATTTGCTCATGTCTTGGAAACCTAAGAAGTTTTCAGAGATCACCGCTGATAGGTTTGTTTGTTTTATGCTCCTTTGTTTCTTCTTCCTATTCTTTGCTAGCAACATTTTTATTCAAATAAGCATTTATGAAGGAAGCTATTGTATTTTATATATTTTGTATGTTAGTGTTTGTCCTGAAATTGATCCTTTATACCTAAAGTTGAAGAAATAATGGAGTGGTAACTGTGCTGCCTTAGTGATCCTAGTCCAAGGTTTCTAATTTACCTTTGAAGTTTGAAGAAAAATAGAAGAAAAAGATTTAACTTACATTAACCCCTAATAATCTTTCTGAATATATGTATACAACCTTAACATATCTATAAGCAGAAAATAATGAAGCAACAAAGTATATAAACCCAAAATCTACCTGTCTAATGGTGTTTTTTTTTTATCAGTTTTGAACCCTGTAACGGACATTCCACTAAAAGCTAGAAATTGTTGCCTCTCACGAAATGGTGCTTTGAAATGGTTGCAACATGAATGAAACGTGTATACAAACATGCTATAAGAACTTTGGTAACAGTCACTGTCTTACTGTAACAAAGTCGATGTAGTATGTTAGGCAGATGACTGCCAGAAGAAGCCTTAAACCTTGCTGTGCTACACCAGTGCACTGGAAGCATCATATTCAGAGCTTCACCCAGAACACCACTCTTAATCTAATGGAAGAATTGTTAAATACTTCCGTGGACAAAGGAACAAGCAAATCACTTGTAACTATCAGCAAAAAAATAGCCACAAGTGTGGAACACACATAAATGAAACTGAAAACAACTTTTAGATCTGAACTTGAGAACTATGCAAACACCAATGGAAAAATTAGCATTTGCATATACAACTGCCAAAATCAGGAATGAATGAAGAACTTGGAAGGCACACACCTGTGTCAAAATCCATTCAACACCAAGTGACATGGCATTTCAAGCTCTCATGTTTTGCCATGTGAACAGATGGGACGTAGACTGATAGTAGTTTGCGCATGGGCCACGGACACTCCTAATTCTCTGTGGTTCTTTATTTTCTCTATTTTGTGTTTACTTGCTTTTCTCTCATAAATTCCTTTTCTACAAAAGATATATGTAGGACCCATTATTTTCTTTAATGTTTTGGTTAATACTTTTAAATTGTATTACTTGGTTTCCATTGTGGAAGGAGGGTACTTATGATGTGTTTATTCTCCTTCTTTAATCTTTATTTTGTATATCCTCAGAATTGAGCATACGAGAAATGGATGATAACATCTGCTAATTGGCAATTATTAATTCTTCCTCCAATTTAAAGGATGTGTGCACCGTAGTGTAATAGTTATGAAACATGCAGAGAAGTGACAAGAAGTAAATGCATTATAACATTCTGGTTTCATCTGTTTGTTTAGAGAAAAATGCATTATGTTATCTTGCTCTAATATCTCGTTTACTTATATCTTGTCTCTTCTTGCAGCTTGTCGCTCTTCAAAGTTATTCGTCCTATTCCAGGTTGGATTTTTTAGTTTTGACATTCTTTTGGCTTTGCTCAACATTCTTATTCCCCCAAAGTTTGGTGAAGTTCTACTTTTCCTTTTATATTTGCCAGAGATTTTGATTCTTGGCTGTGGAAGGGACATTCAACATGTAGATCCTGAACTGAGACAGTTTATTCGATCTACTGGCGTGAAGTTAGAAGCTGTAGACTCGGTATCTATATGATTGATTTAGTTTGAGAGTTGTGCTTGACTTCATTGCTGGTTTGGTACTCATTATTATGTTTTATTAAGTAATCTAAGTAAACTAGCACATAGATCCTTATAGGTTGTAGGTATAGAGGGGGACATGAGAACTATTAAACTTGTTTCTAAGATTTAGAAAGAAATGGACTTAAGAGTCTATTTGGATAGACCTAGAAGTTTATTTAGAGAAGGTATATGAAAGAACGTCTACAAATTTAGTTGATGCATAAGCTAATTTTAACTTACTGAAAAACTCATTTCAATTTTTTTCTTATCTATCTCTTTTAGAACTTTTTATAGAGTTTGACCAAACAGTTCCCAAGTACAAAATGGTTAATCCAACAATTCATAATTCAAGCATGATGGTACAATTGATTAGTGAAAAGTTTCATTTTGATCTACTATTTTAAAACTAATTTACATTATCATTCGACCATATGTTGTCATATGATTGAAAGAATTTGGTAAATACTTCAAATGTGAAACAAAGTTTAGTTTACAATAACCAATGTATCAAAATTAAGTCCTGGGAAATATATACTGGCAAGGTTAACCTTTTAAATGGAGAGAATCTTTTAGAATTTGCATTTTATTTGATCAATGTATGGTGATAGATAATTTGCTATTATGTATAATTATCTATTATTCTCATACAGAAAATTCCAAATGGTGCAAGAAAGAAGCCAACCAAAATTACTAGTTTAACTGGCTCTTTGAATTTTGAATGTTACATGATTTGTTTATTATTTTTCATCAGAGTTTAGTTCCGATGCATTGTTATCAGTGTAAAAACTTTTTACACTTTCAACTTACAGAAGTTACCCTAGTTATGACAACTATTTTACCATACTCTGGGTTTATTATAATTAAATTCTTTTGACTATTTACATAGAGAAATGCAGCATCAACTTACAACATACTGAATGAAGAAGGTCGAATTGTGGCTGCTGCACTTCTTCCACATGGAGTTTCTTCATGAAGCCTGGACCTGTTCAAGTCCATGCCATTAGGGATCTTAACCCAAATCTTTGAGACATGCTTTGATTTTCCGTTTAGAAAGTTTTGACATAGCAGTATCACAATGTGAATCAAACTCAAGTTAGTCCTTTTGGTGTCTGCTAAGGTTTTCGAATGTAATAAGGAGAATTAAAATGTATAGACTGCAGCAAATCCCTGCAAAGTTGTACTGTACGAGTTACTGGTTGTTTGGCTTGAATGCTATGCTATCTCACTTTCTCAAGAGTTGAAAGGAAAATGACTTGAATGAAATCCTAATTTTTACTGTTCCAATCAACTCTTTATGGTTTGTTTGGATGAGAGATAAAAGAAAATGGAGAAGAACAAAACAACACTAACAATAGTGTTTTATGCCATATCAAGGCTAAAAAAAATCTGTAACAGGTAAAAAAATATCATGTGTGTTTGATTTAACAAAGTCTAGAGCCTATTTCCACTCTCACAAATTATTGATAGGAAAGTTAAACTGGAGTGAACTTTACTGATCAACCTACTTAATCTACAAAAAGACATTAAATTTTAATTTTTTTTGCAATATGAAATAGAAAGCAAGTGGTAGAAGGTCTAACACTCTAACGTATATACTTTAAAGACTCTTGATACAATGGTTTTTGCAAGACTTGAAGGTAATTATTTATCAAAGTAGATAATTTAAGAAGTGTAATAGAAGAACAAAGAAAAAGTTGTGTTCATATTGGTTTACTCAATTTAAGATATGATCAGTTTTTTTTTTCCAATAACTTCTAAATGGTTAAACTGTAATCAATCTTATTATAATAAGTATTTTTCACTGTCATTCTTAAATCATACAATACCCTTTTTACAACCTCCTTAATCTTCCTTTAAAAATAATAAGATAAAGTATTTTTTTAATATTAAGTTGCTTTCAATTTTCATGGATAACTTTTAATGTGTCACTTGTATATTTACAAAATAGAGATATTTGATAGAAGTTACAAGAAAATTCCTCTTAGAGAGGACATACAAATACACATTCCTTAAGAAATAACTTCAGTGTGAGAAAGATATTAGTTTGGTAAATAATCAAGTTTATACTATATTAATATTGTGAGATTGTACTATTTACTGTTCTGAACTTTTTAATATTATTGATATTTATTTAGTGAAATTGTATTTTGGTGTGTTTAGATTGTGTACCTTACTTTCTCTATTATTAAGTTGAGAATACTTTTTCTTAATAGTTAACTTCAATTTCTGGTATATTCATTTAAGTTCTAATGGATAATGTCTCAGTCCTATTGCTTGGTTCAACAATTTTCGTTTCATAATTCAATACTTCAACAATTTAAACATCTCTTACTAGACAGTTTGAATAAGTTTCACAGTAAAATAATGTGTTTTTCCTCAATATTTAACTGAGTTTATTATCCAAAAAATTGAAATTTTCTGTTGATTTCTTTTAAATGAAGAACCATTCTATGACAATTCAAGTAAAAAACATTTGGATTAAAAAATGATTTTGATGACATTTGTGTTTTCTTCATTTTTCATACTGTTTTCTCAAATAAAGAAACACAGTTATTCAGAAGTACCTGCATTATGGGCTAGTATACCAGTATAAGAAGTCTTTAGTCCCACATCGACAAAACTAATGGAGTTGTAAAGACTATGAGCTATAAAATAAGTGCTTGTGGGATTGGAAAACATACTTACCTGGACGGGGTCAATGGGTGATCATTAAGGCCTATGGCCTAGAGCAGTGACCTTTATTGCACTTAGAAGGGGTGCTGTTCTAAGGTCTGTCCAAGTGACAGAGCCTACGTCGTAATTTGTGTTAGAGGGGGCTTGCGTCCGCGCAGCCCCTACCATTCTTAGTCTAATCTTTGTATCTGGAATTTCAATTTATTTTTAATTTGTCTTATAAATTTAGCTAGCGTAATTTATGTTGAAATTAAGAAGCAGTTTGCATTTTTAAATTACATTGTTAAAAGAATTAGAGTTATTTAATAGAATGTTATAAGAAAATTCCTATAACTTTGAGAAATATACTACATGCGTTCTCTATAAAATAAATGATAAAATACTACTTTATGATGGATTTGTAGGCTTTTTTTCTTCACACATATACTGTTGCACCTTACTTTTCAGTTCCTTATTTACCAATAACACATTTTTCTATATTATTTTCAGTTCTAAACCACTTTAAATTGTTAAATATTAATATTGTGATTGTACTAGTTTAAGTTCTAAACGACTTTAAATTGATATTTGTTTAGTAAAAATGTATTTAAATTGATATTTGTTTAGTAAAAATGTATTTAAATTGATATTTATTTAGTAAAAATGTATTTTGGTGTGTTGAGATTGTGTAATTTACTTTCTCTTATTAAATAAGTTGAGACTATTTTCTCAATAATTAACCTTCAATTTCCGGTATCCCTTTAACTTTTAATGGATAATGTCTTAGTTCTATTGTTTGGTTCAACAACTTTCCTTTCATAATTCAATACTTCAACAATTTTCCTTGCATAATTCAATAGTTCAACCATTTAAACATCTTACTTAATAAACAGTTTGAATTAGTTTCACAATAGAATAATGCATTTTTTTTTCTCAATATATAACTGAGTTTATTGTCCCACAAATTGAACATGTCTGCTGTTTCTTTCATATAAACAACCATTGTCTGGCAGTTAAGTAAAAAACATTCGGATTAAAAAATAACCTTCATAAATAATATTTGTGTTTTTTCATTTGTACTGTTTTCTCAAATAAAAAAGACAGTTCCTTCAGAGAGACACTGAAGTCCCACATTGAGTTAACTAATGGAGTGGTAAGGGGTATGAACTATAAAACAAATGCTTGTGGCATGAAGTAACATACTTACCTGGATGGGGTCTATGGCTGATCATTAAGGGCCATGGCCTAGAGCAATGACCTTCATTGCACCTTGAAGGGGTGTTGCTCTAAGGTCTATCCAAGTGATAGAGCCTACATTATAATTTGTTGCAGAGGGGGCTTGCGTTCGCGCAGCCCCTACATTATTTAGTTTATTAAATTCTTTGCTGTTTCTTTATATTAATCTTGTTTTATTATTTATTTATTTATATTAATCTTGTGTTAATATTTTGTTATTGTATTGAAATATCTGTCATGTTTTGATGTCGCTTGTTCTTTATTACACTGTGGTGGGTTAAGTCTTAAGATTATGATGTAAATGTCTTTTTTTCTGTGTTTTCTGCCATTAATTTCATGTGTTAAGCCCTATCCAATTTTTGGCTCCTTTTGTACAATTGTTAGTTTGTTTTATAGTTTACTTTAATTGTTCAGTTCCTTACACATCTCTTTTCCTCCCAAATTAGTTTGTTCTTTGAGTTAACCTGAGTTTGATCTTGGTTTGTTGATATTTGAAATGTTTTTTTTTACAGTAAATTCAAATAATTGAAGAGTTAATTCTAACAAATTTATGATTAGAGAATAATTGTAAAAGTTAATTATGAGTATGTGTATGAAGGTAAGATTTTTCAAACTTTAATGTCAGACTTGTTGACTTTGGATTAACAAAGTTTAGCCTATTTCCACTCTCAATTTATTGATAGGAAAATTAAACTGGAGTGAACTTTACTGATCAACCGACATAATCTACCAAAAGACATTAAATTTTAATCTTTTTTGCAATTATTTATAAAATAAAAAGCAACTGGTAGAAGGTCTAGTAGACAAATGTGTATACTTTAAAGACTTTTGATACAATGGTTTTTGCAAGAATTGAAGGTAAATATTTATCAAAGTAGATGGTTTAGAATAATAGACAACAGTTTTTATTTTTATTTTTAAATAACTTCTAAATGGTTAAACTGTAAGCAATCTTTATTAGAATAAGTATTTTTCAGGGTCATTCTTAATTTATACAATACCATTTTTATAACCTCCTTGATCTTCCTTTGCAAGCATTAAGATAAAATATTTTCTAATATTTTGTTGCTTTCAATTTTTATTGGTATCTTTTTAATATGTCCCTTATATATTTACAAAATAAAGATATTTGATAAAAGTTACAAGTGTTTGAGAGGATACACATTCCTTATAAAAATATAACTTCATTTTGAGAAATATATTAAGTGTTTCTTTCAAGTTTGATAAATGATCGAACTTATCTTTGGCTAAAACTCATCCTGTTATGTTACGATTCCAATGATGAATTTGTCCCATATTGAGAATGAATGTGCTTAAATAACAATATATAAATCATACATAGAATATTGTTATTAATTTAGGGTAGATGGGATGTTTTAACTTTATCAATATAAAATGACCAAGAATTATTGGTGCCAAATCACTCTTTTTAAAAAAAAAATCTAATAAATTTTTTTAGCATAATGTTTTAAGAAATATAATAAGCTTTATTTTATTTTGTTACTTAATACTTATTTAACTTTTGATGATATTATTTTATAAATAGAGGCATAATAAGATAATCTTTTTGTAAACGTGGCATTATATTTTAAATTTATTTATTTTATTTCATGAGTTAACTTATGCCTTTTATACATATATTAAATGGTGGATTAATCCTAACTTAGTTTGAAATAAAGTTTATTTGTTATTTTTAGTTATTGAAATAAAGTATTGAGTATAAAAATATTTGATTGACTTTGTACTTAATTTCTATCCTCATTTCAAATAACTTGAAGTTAATATTGTAAATAATAGCTAATAAATACTTAACAACTATTTGATTATACCTAAATTTGGATTAATTTATCAAATTTAGGATATTGCTATTTTCTGTATGTTTTAACACATTTGTGGTATCTTTTGGGGAAAATATCTTGTTCTCCTTTTGAATAATAATGTTAATAAAATTATTTATTTATATTTTTACTATTTGTAATAAAAATATTTATTTTATCTATAAACTTTGTTATTATCTTATTTTTTTTTCAAGAGAAATTGCAAAAACATCTTCTGATTCTACTCTTTCTAAATATTTATTTAAAATAAAAAATAATTAGTGTCATTTTGTATTTAACAGCGTAAACAAAGTATTATAAAAGGAATTATAACTGTGTTTTTGGTATATACAAATCTATACTATTTTTTATTAATATTTTATTTTAAATATATTTATTTATTTATTTTTTAAGTAATTATTAAATAAATAATTATTGTTATAATTAATTTTAAACTTAGAATAGTTTATTACGCGGAATATTTAAAGTGAAACAGTTGTTTGGACATCTAACAGGTTTTTTTATATAAAACTAAAATTTTATCTCTTCTAAGGAAATTTCTTCCTGCACCCCTATAATTTTCTTCCTCCTCCACAATTTTGTAAATTTCGAAACTGATTCCCACAATTTCGGGATCTGGGAGTGTGCTACGGATTCATCAATCCAGAAGTGAATCATGTTGCATTCTGGATGAGGGGGTGTTTTGGAAGCAAAGTTTGCATAAATTATTGATTTCTGAATCCAGAAGCCTAATATCTATTACGGATTGGTGAATCTGGAATGATTTTTTTGAATTATGGATTTCTGAATCCGAAATGCATATTTTGAATTATGAATTGGTGGATCTGAAATGATTTTTTCAATTATGGATGTTTTTCATTTTTTTATTTTGGATTAACACTATACTGGAAGCATCAATCCGGGAGATTACCGAATATGCCAATCTGAAAATTTACCAAAAGTGCCAATCCAAAAATTTATCGGATTTCATAATCCAGAATACAAAAAAAAAAAAATTAAATGTACAGTTTATATAGAGACAGTTTTGTGTTTGCGCAACTTTGTGGGGGTGCAGGAAAAAAAATGTAGGGGTGCAGGAAGAAAATACCCTCCTCTAATCATTTGATTTAGGGCTTCTTCTTCCTGCACCCCTAGATTTTTCTTCCTGCACCCACAATTTTCTAAATCCCGAAATTGGCCTTAATATTTTATTTGAAAAAGGACACCGTGGTTACCGGAAATAGAAATCTGGGAGTGTGCTACGGATTCAGCAATCCGGAACTGAGTATTTTTTTTTCCCGAATGAGAGGGTGTTCTGGAAGCATTTTTTTGCATAAATTATTTATTTCCAGATTGCTGAATTCGGAAGTTTAATTCTATTATGGATTCATGGATCCATAATGCTTTTTTTTTTAAATTACGGATTTTTGAATCCGAAATGCATATTTCTGTTACGGATTGATGGATCCAAAATGCTTTTTTTGAATGATGCATATTTTGAATTACGGATTGGTGGATCCGAAATTTTACCGGAAGTGCCAATCCTTAATTTCTCCGGATTCCATAATCCATAATGAAAAAAATAAATATAGTTCAAGTGCATTTTAGGGTTTTTAAAGAATAATAGGGACAATTTAGTCTGTGCATAGCATTGTGGGGTGCAGGAAGAAAAATGTAGGGGTGCAGGAAGAAACTGCCTTGATTTAGTTGTTATTTTATTAAGTTTTTCATTTCAAAAAATAAATAAATTTAAATAAATATGTATTTAAATATTAAATATAAATATATATATATATATATATATATATATATATATATATATATATATAACAAAAATAAAAAAATTTGAATACACAGAATCCTCTGTTTCGACTAGTATTTTAATAATATTTGTTTTCTTTTTTAATTTTATAAAATGCGGTAAAAATAATGAAATGGAAAAAAGGAAAACATAAAGATACCCACACAATCTGAATAGATCAACGTGTTGAAAGACTTCGAAACGCCATGTCCACTCTGCACCTTCACTCCGCTCCCACTCCTTCACCTTCCTTCCCTCCGATCACTTCTTCTCGCTTCTTCCGAACCTCTCGCATCTCGCTTCCAAACGCCGTCGTAAGTGAAACTCCTTCCGATTCTCTCCTTTTCTTCGCTCTATTTATTCATCTCTTTAACGGAACGCGCGTTTCTTCAGTGCTGCAAGGCGATAGAAGCAGTGCAGTTGGAGAACGGGAGGCCGAGCGCCAGAGAGTTTGCCGCCAGAGGAAACGCGATTCCGAGCTACGTCGAGGCGCCGAACGCGCGGATTCGGAATTTGGTTAACCGGAACGACACGCGTCTGAGGATATTCTCCGGCACCGCCAATCCCGCGCTTTCTCAGGTCACGCTTCTTCTTGAACGATTCGTTTTGGTTTTGGACATCTGGAGTAGGAAAACTAGAGTTCGAGTATGCTGGAAGGATGTGTTTAGATGTAGGAAATGAAATGATGAAGAGAAATTGGAGTTCATGTCATTGGAAGTCTGGAATGTAGGAGAATTTAATGTCGATTAACAAACACAAAGAAGAGCGAAAATCAAACTTATGCTGATTATATGGTCTTAAAAGCTGGTAGCAAGCACAACCGAAAACCTTTAAAAAATTATAATCTGGTTTATGTAAAAACAGCGTTTCATAAGGGCTTTTATTAAGTAAAACAGGTGTAGGTAGATTGTTAATAATAGGAACAGCAGAAGAGAAAGTTTCACCCCAAAATTTGAGAGGCAAAGATGCACCAGCAAGTAAAGAAACATGTCAAACAATATGCCTGTGTTTGCGGTCAATTGAGCCATTCTGCTCATGTGTGTGGACAAATGAGTCGGTGATGAATACCATGAGATGAGATGCAAGATAAGTTTTAAGAGATAATAATTCTTTTGCATTATCAGTCTGAATTGATTTTAAAATGTGACCAGTTTGAGTTTCAACATACAACTTAAATTTGAATAAAGACATTCATAACTTGGGATTTTGAGTGCAAAAGATAAAGCCATGTATAACGTGAAAAAGCATCAAGAAAGGCAATATAATATTTGGATCCATTAGAAGAGGAAACAGGAGAAGG
>Ga0123342_1002930_pt1 | contig 27997 bp, 25 predicted proteins | sample Turbeawhitnodule_FD_89960 | JGI IMG/M metagenome (GOLD analysis project Ga0123342, IMG submission 89960) | Root nodule microbial communities of legume samples collected from Mexico - Turtle bean Mexico white nodule | ecosystem: Host-associated > Plants > Roots > Nodule | place: Mexico: Nepantla... | reverse complement strand
GTGTGACTTGGTTTCTTTCTTTGGCACCTCCTAAAACTACACCTACACCTTCTTTTTATGTCACATGGAAGGTGTGACTTATCTTTGTACATTAGCACCCCTTATATCTATATCTACACCTTCTTTTTATGTTCTACATAACCTACTCTACTTTTTTTTATTCTTTACTATTTGGACCCTTTATGTGAGCCCACTCATTTACAATATTTTGCTAATTATTTTAAGAAGACTAATAGGAAGAACTTCAAGTGCTTTGGCCCTTGCCCATTCCTCCTTGTGATGAAGTCTTTCTTTGCTTGTTGAGATGACCCTTCAAGTATAACATCCTTGGTCATCTTCATGTATTTTTGGTTCTCATCATACTGTGACACTCCGGACCCACGACGAAAATGTCATGGTGTCCGCTTTCGAGCAAGGGGTTGCTCCAGGGTCGTTCTGCGACTCCCTTATAAGGAACCCAACCGAAACCTTTTCTGAAATTAAGCGAAGAGCAGTCGCTCATATCAATACTGAAGAAGCGGTTTTAGCCAGGAATAATGGTTCGCATTCTCGGCTGTCCAAACCGAGAGAGGCAAGCAAGGCTTCTCGGCCTATAAGGGCCAACGAAACCTCGATCGAGAAGAAGGCAGAAGCAAGACAGCACCCCTACCGGAAGGTAGAGTCCAAAGAAAAAGGCAAAGAGGAGGAGGTTCGCCCCAAATTTCGCATATCATACAAGGAATTGATAGCCATACCCGCAATAGCCAAGAAGTTAAGATTTCCCCAGAAGACTAATAGGAACCTGGGAGGAAGGAAAGACATCTGGTGTGAGTTTCATAAGGGGTTCGGGCATGGTGTCGAACGGTGCATGGCCTTAGGCTAGCAGTTGGCCAAGCTTTTGAAGGAAGGTCTCTTGAAAGAGTATCTCGAAGTTGACGACAAAGAACGACAGGGGAACGCTATTCTAAGAGACCCACCGCATGAGATACCCGTACATGCTGAGCTAAACACGATCTTGGGTGGGTTCTCGGGTGGAGGAATCATGATAGCCAAGCGTAAGAGGTACGCGAGGGCGGTAATGACGCTGGAGATGAAAGGTCACGATGACACCCCAGACCCGGATCTCTATTTCACCAAGGCAGACTTGGCGGGTGTAGTCCCTCATGGAAACGACCCGGTAGTAATATCCGTTGTCATGGTTGAAAGAAAGGTACATTGAGCTCTCATTGATCAAGGGAGCTCGGTGGACGTGTTGTTCTGGTCCACGTTCGTCAACTTGCGTTTATTCCCCAATCAGCTGAGGCCGCATGACGGATGTTTAATTGGTTTCGCAGGGGACCATGTGGAGTGTCGAGGATATATTGACCTAAGGATGACCTTTTCAGATGAAGAAGCCACCAGGACTATTGTCATCAGGTATGTGGTAGTCAATACTCCCTCCGCTTACAATCTGTTGTTGGGAAGACCCTCGTTAAATAGGTTAGGAGCGGTAGCATCCAAGAAACACATGAAGATGAAGTTGACATCCCTCGAGGGAAGGGTGATCACGAGACAATCCAATCAAAAAGACGCTCGGAAATATTACGAGAGCAACCTAAAGAGTAGGAGGAGTTACAACGCCGCTACTATCTCTCAAGGGGGAAAGGTAGCCGAAGTTTTAGAAACCGAGCTCAGCCACCGACCTCGGCCAAGACCAGTTGGCGACGTCCAAGAAAGGGAGATCGAAGGAAAATTATTCAAGCTCGGTGCCTCTATGGGGCAGAAGCTGGAAGATCAGATAGCCGGAGTGATAGTTAGACACCTGGACGCATTCGTATGGACCTCGACCGACATGGCCGGATAGATCCCGATTTCCTGTGCTATAGGCTCACTATGGATAACAGGATCCGACCAGTGGTCCAAAGAAGGAGAAAATTCAATGAGGAAAGGTGCCTGGTTATCAAGACCGAGACACAAAAGTTGTTGAACGCCGACCATATCATGGAGATTCAATATCGAGTGGCTGTCAAACGTAGTGTTGGTTCGAAAGACCAACGACAAGTGGAGAATGTGCATTGACTTCACAGACCTGAACAAGGCCTGCCCAAAGGAGACAAAGGTTACCCGTACTTTCAGTGCTTGAAGAAAAACAATCGTTTCATGTGGACCCTTGAGTGCGAGGAAGCGTTCGTCAAATTGAAGGAGTACTTCGCTAGCCCTCCGATGCTCGGCAAACCCGTAACTGGCATTCCTCTCCGCTTGTACTTCTCCACCACCAATCGAGCAATCAGCTCAGTGATAGTACATCATCAGAACCAGAGCCAAAAACCGATCTACTTTGTCAGCAAGGTACTACAGGGACTCGATGAGCGTTACCAGGCAATCGAGAAGGTCGCGCTAGCAGTAGTATTCACGGCCAGGAGGCTACGATACTATTTTCACGGCTTCACCGTCATCGTAATGACTGACCTTCCTATCCGCAAGGTTCTACAGAAACCCGATATAGCAGGACGTTTGGTGTGATCGTCGATCGAGCTGTCAGAGTTTGACATCCATTACGAGCTCAGAAGACCAATCAAGGGCCATGTATATGCTAATTTCGTGGTTGAGTTAGCGTTTGGGGCCCCCAACCCAGACCCAAGAGGCTTTCGGTGGATATTGTAAGTTGATGGTTCCTCCAATCAACAGGGCAGTGGAGCTGGGCTTATCCTAGAAGGGCCCAACGGCCTGCTGATTGAACAATCTTTGAAGTTTGTATTTAAAGCTAGTAAGAATCAAGCGAGTACGAGGCGTTGATAACTGGGATGTTGTTGTCCCAGGAGTTGGGAGCTCAGAACTTACTAGTGAAAAGTGACTCATTACTCGTCACTAAGCAGGTTACAGGCAGATACAAAGCTAAGGACCCACAATTAGCGGTGTACCTTAGGTACGTCATGTTGCTAAAAGACGCCTTTGCCGAGTTCGAACTCGTGCACGTTCTTAGAGAGCAGAACTCCTGGGCGGATCTCCTGGCCAAACTTGTCAGCTCGGGAAAAGGGAACAGGCAAAGATCGGTGATCCAAGAAACGCTGAAAACCCCTAGGACGGTGGAAGAGGTTCCGTCAAGGGAAGTCTTGAGGATAAATACCCGGGAAGGAAGGAGCCACCGTTCGCTGACTCAGGAAACGCTGAAGGTACCACGAGTAGGAGCATGCGAGGTGATGGGAGAGGAGGCGATGATTATCTCCTCAGGGGAAACGGTTGATACTTGGAATACTCCTTACCAGCGCTATCTAGCTGACGACCTACTTCCTCGTGAACCCACAGAGACCAAAGCGGTAAAGAGAAATTCAGGGAAATACACGATGATCGACGGCAATCTGTTTCGTCACGGGTACACTTGCCCTGCTCTTATTTGCATTAGCAGTGAATAGTGCGCCCGTGTGATGACCAAGTTGCACGAGGGCATTTGTGGAAGCCACGTTGGGACCGAGCGCTGGTGTTAAAAGTCATACAGACTGGGTACTATTGGCCAACGATGAAAGAAGACTGTGGGAGTTACGTACAACGATGTGAGCAGTGTCAGAAACACGCCGATTGGCACCACACACCGATAGATGAGCTGTGGTCAATTTATATCCCATGGCTATTCCATACCTGGGGAATAAACATTCTAGGTCTTTTCCCTCTGGCCATCCGTCAAATGAAGTACCTTGTGGTGGCCATCGAGTACTTCACTAAATGGATTGAAGCCGAGCCCGTTGCCCAAATCACCGCGTACAAGGTACAACATTTCGTATGGAAGAACATAGCATGCCGCTTTAGGGTTCCCAGACATCTGGTGTTAGATAACGGAACACAATTCGCCAGTCAACAGCCAGGCAAGTTATGCTTGGAACTCAGTATAAAACAGATATTCACCTTGGTGGAGCACCCCCAGACGAATGGCCAAGTGGAATCAGCCAACAGTGTCTTGCTCAGAGGCTTGAAGAGAAGGTTAGAGAAAACCAAGGGAGCTTGGGTGGAGGAGGTCCCCCGAATTTTATGGGCTTATAACACCACGCCTCAATCCATAACCAAACAAACACTGTTCAGTTTGGTGTATGGAACAGATGCTATGATCCCCGTTGAGATTCACGAGAGCTCTCCCCGGTTCCAGAATTTCGTTGTTGAAGAATCTGATGAGGGGAGGAGAGTGAACTTGGATTTACTAGAGTAAGTCCGCGAGCAGGCGCGTATAAAGTCGGAAGCATTGAAAAGAAGAGTCGAGCTGAGACAAAGAACCAAGGTCAGACCTTGGCAGTTCCAAGTGGCCGACTTGGTAATGCGGAAAGCTCATCCCTACCAATTGGAGAATAAGTTGCCTCCAAAATGGACATGGCCGTTTTGTGTAGTGGAAGTGCTCGGGAATGGTGCATACAGGTTAGAAACCCTGGAGGGAGGACCCATCCCCCGGACATGGAACGCTGCTAATCTCAAGTTTTATTTTAGTTAATTGTTGTTAAACAATATGGTGCTAAAGGGTGACGCTCTTTTTCCCTTAAAGAGGGTTTTTTAACGAGGTCACCTAATAAATAAGTTGTTTATGATGCATCGTTGTTTTCTTTTGTCTCTATTGTTTGATTGTGATGCGAGATGTGATGACCTTTTCCTCGGAGAGGTTCTCTAAGAAAAGGTCGTGTCAACAATCGATTACCATTGGCAGATAAATCGACCTTCCTCGTGAAGTCACACTGTGGGTAAAGTTGTGTAGATGCCTCATCCAGGCTAGCACAAGTCAGGCTAGCTCGGCGTGAAATTAATCACTCGGGTCTAGGCGCTCTGTGGGATAAATAAAGTTGCACAAATAGATCACCTGACCTAGTACGGGGTAAGTCGGGCTAGCCCGGTGTGAAATAAATCACCCGAGTCTAGACGCTCTGTGGGGTAAGTGAAGTTGCATAGATAGGCCGCTCGAGTGACACATGGTGAACTAGCTCGATGTGTGAGAAGCACCCGAGTATAGACACTGTGTGGGATGGGCTAGTTATGCAGGTGAAACGTACGATTGGTACTTAGATGCTGCCAGCCGTCTAAGTACAAGGTCTTTGTGAGTATGATTGTTTGGTTGCATAACTCACCCGCCCGAGCACGTGTCGTACAAGGCGATACTTGGTGGATTCGAGGTAAAATACCTTGTCGAGTATTAACTTGTAAAGGCTATGGTGAATGGTCCAACAAAAGTTTAGTTTCGTTAAACTTTTGATTTGCTAGCACTATAAACGAGTTGATTGATTATAATTAGGCGTGCACACATTATTGTAAGCTACTCAAACTAGTTGAAAGTAAAACACGGTATGCATAAGTAAAGAGCTAAGGTGTTGACAAATAAAAACCATGATAAAGATAAGGTATGCCAATAGTTCATAATTACACCATAGTCAATCCCTTACTCTTCTACTAGTTGCCCGTCCACGACTCTTTTGCTTGGTCCTAGTTGAGAGAAGTTCAAGCTCGGGTGGAGGTTGGAGGCTTGCTCGACAGCAACCTCGAATCCCACCAAGAGAGCTTGGGCAACTTCACCTTTGTAGACCTCGACCTCTTCAGCAAAGAACTTATTCTTCTGTACAAGCTCTTGTTGCAAGTTAGACAAACGGTCGTCTTGCACTGCCATGCGAGTCGCTTGCTCGGCGTCCTCCTTAGTCTTGGCATCCAAGAGTTGCTCAGTTTGCTAATGAAGGGCTCGGAGGCTTTGGATCTCTTGTTGCAAGCTCACCATCTTCTGTTGAGTGTCTTGTTTCTTCTGTTCGATGGCAACTTCTCGATGCCGCATTTTCTTCATAGCCACACATCTTGTGGCCAGAGCCTGCCCAAGCTGCTTCATAACCTCTTGTAGCAGATGTTGACCACTGTGGGCATCCATCCTCTCCTCGTCCTCAGGGCGCAAGAGGGAGGCAACATCAATCTCTTGGTCTAAGAGGCCTTTCTGCCTCGAGCTCTCCACACCCGCCTCAAGAGGGCATGGCGTGGCAGCAAGGGTGTGCGGAGGCTGCAAAGGGGGAGCAACGTTTGAAGTCGCCTGGCCTCGGAAGGGTGAGGGCATCGGGCCGGTGGCTTGAGCCCTCCCCCTCTTCCTTGTGAAGACGAAACCCGAGGCAGTGTCCTCATCATCTTCGGAAGAAGTGGGGGCCACCACCACCTTCGGTGGTGCACGACTGGCCATTTTTGCCTTCACAGCCAACCTCAGCAGGTCCTCAACATGCTATCTGTAGGAAAGACGCAAGCAAGAACATGTTATATCTCGCAAGTAACAATCTTAATCTCTAAGGTTAGAGGAAAAAGGTGTATCGTTGTAACTCTTTAAAAAGTATGGGTCATACTCGTGGGCCAACAGATAGACTGTATCGAAGGCAACAAGGAAGCTTGTGAAAAATTTGCAAACCTCCTGATCAGAAGGAGCTAGTTTGTCTAAGCACCGGGTAAGCTTCGAGTTAGGTTTTTCAGTCTAGTATAAGGGAAACCCATCCAAGAGGTCAGGGTGTTTTTTGTTAGCTCGAATTTTGAGAAAGTGACCTTTGAAATTTTTATGAGAGGATTGGAAGAGGGTAAGGATCCCCCTTCCAGGAACGCTGTTTACAGAAACACAGAGTTGACGCTATAGTTTCTTCACCTCGAATAGGTAAAGAAACATGTCAAGAGAAGGTAGGAAACTGAGCTGGTCACAAAGAATGGCAAAGGCACGAACAAATGCTTAGTTGTTAGGGTGTAGCTGGGTTGGGGCTACACTAAGCTCGATCAAAACTTCTTTCTCAAAAACTGACAAGGGAAGACGGAGATGGACTCTTTGAAAAACGGTGGCATAAATGTAGCAAAAGGGTTTTTCTGGGGATATGGCTTCATCACAACATACTGGTTCATCGAGCGAGCAAGGATCTAGGAAAATCCAATTGTCTTCCCTACCAAAGCGGCATTTTTCTTCCTAAGGGTTACTATTTTCTCGTGAGAGGTATAGGAAGAGGTTTTAGAAATGAGGTTTGAAGGGGCCCAGGAGTTTTATAATCCATAAGGGGTTGCAGCTAAACACAATCACACGTAGAAAGCAAATATGGCTCAGACCCAGTGTAATGTAGAAATAAGCAAAACAAGTATGAATTCAAGCATAAGAACATGAAAGTGAAACCTAACCACACATTTCAGGGTTCACGCGATAGCATGCGAACAAATAATATCGAGCATAAATCAAATATAGATGAAAACAGAATGGTCCCAGGTAGAGCAAGCAAAGGATGAATAATCGAGAGGGGAAAAAGGGAGTACCTTTCGTGACTGATGAAGGGAAGCTCGAAGGAATGAGTAAAAGAGTTTTGAATGATGCAAATGAATAAGTGAAAGAAATCTGAATGATGGGAGGTAAAGGTGTAAAAGCCAAAGGGTTTTAGGAGTTTTAGAGATTCTGAAGAAGGAATTCGAAACGGCTGAGTTTCGATACCACTAGCGTTGGAACACATGTATAGGTGGGGGCCACGAATAGTAAAACGTCGTTTCAAAAACACTTCGAACACCGCGCCCCACCTACCTATGAGAAATGGTCACATCAACGACCAACAATACTCGGGAGACTCTTCTCTTAGTCAAGCTCAGTTCGAGCCTGAGGGGCTTATGTACTGACCAATGCATAGTTCTCGGTAGTATTTTTGTATGCTCGGTTCTTTTGAACCACAAGAGACTTACTTGGTTCTTTTTGCGCCGCGCGAGACCTGCTCGGTGTTTGGGCCTAGGTAAACCTATGCCAATGGCCTTAGTCAGGTTGGCTCAAAGCGCGTGATGGGTACACAAAGTAATTTCATTGTTGCACCCGTTTAAAAGATATATTGATGTGGTAGATATAATTTTGTTATTATTGTACATAGTATGTGGCAATATTTTCTCTGATACGTATCTGTTGTATGTTTCTGTTGCATATCCGTTACACGTGGCTAGTTGCTATTAACCCTAGTAAGATAGGGAGATGCTTGGGTAACAGAAAGTGGGCCTGCGGATAACACCTGAAGATCATTGGTGCCCGTGACAAGTGGTTTTCTGTTACCAATAAAAGTTTAGTATAACTATTTTCAGTTAAGATTCGCTGATCTCCAGGGAGAATGGTGGCATGTTGCATGAGTGGTGATAAAAAGAGAATAGGTCTCCAGGTAAAGGTACGCTATTTTTGCACACTTGACTAAATTGCTATTTTTGGTGAGCCCTAGCTGACTTGATCGTCGGAGTGTAATCAACAGGCAGGGCGCCCACGGAACCTTATTCTAACACAACAAGGAGACGTGATTTTAATTCCAGAAGAGACAAATCTAAAAGGCAGCGTTCAACCTAAGGTCAACTGGTGACGCAGTCAACCAACGAGAACATAATATATTACATTTTATTAAATACAAACATTAATTTCATTAAATAAAAAATAATAATTTTTAAGACACATATTTAATTATTTCTACTATTTTTAATAATTTTATTTATTTTTTATTTTCTTTCACATCAGAATATCTAACTCCCTCACTTTCAAACGTTTAATTGTATAAATTCTTAAAATGTTGTTCTTGTTTGATATTAAGTTTTTAATAATATCATATATTTTTTAGTGTTTTTTTTTCAATAATAAAAAATTGAATTAAGTGGAGTAGTTAAGAGATATACAATCCTTATAATTTTGATCTTTTGCTGTGATCTTTATTTTTTTATAAAAAAGTTATTTAATTAATATTTTTAAAAAATAAAAGAAACATGTATGACTCGGATACAAATATATTCATTACTAAATAATATACCTATTATGTATAGAGATAATAATAAATTTGTATAGAGATAAGAGTAAATTTTTACTTGTCAAGATAATTAAAGTAACACCGGTCAACTACATGATGGAGTGCCGTGCTTACATTCCACACATCCGGGTGTACATGGATAAAATCAATGCTGCTAACAGAGTATTACTTCTCATCAATAAATATATATTCTAATTTTCTTTTTATTAATAAGATGAGTATCAATATTATGGTATTCAAACTCTAAAATGGAAAGTTATCGGAAAATAAATATCAATAGTATTATTATTAATAATTTAATTTTATAGATTTATTTATATTATATTTATTTGTAAAAAGATTAATTTTATTTAATTTATATTTTGAGTTAAAATTTATTTACATTTAAAAAATAATAACTTTATTTGAACTATATTTTATTATTTAATTTTATTTGAACTATACTTTAAAATAAATTTTTATTTTAGATTATATTTTAATGAATAAATTTTAAATAATTTAATATAAAATAAAAAATAAAAAGAATCCACATGTATTGATGGAAAACAAATTTCATGAGCATGACAAGTTCTTCCGTTGTTTTTTTTATCAGCAATGAATAAATAAAATTAAGAGGGATACTTAAGGGGTATCCCAACCCGTATACAGAACCAAAACTATTACACCTAATGGATACTAACAGGACCATACATAAAAGCTTATAATAGGTAAACCTAGAAATAACTACCATCAAACCTTCCTCGGGAACCTAAGGAGAGGCAAGCAAAAAAGAATCTACAAGAACAACCTTGGGTATAGATCCCATAGGTCTTCACACCTACAGTGTCACCAGGAGATGCACAAAAGAGGACTAGATTCTTAGCATCAGAAGACTGATATGATCTTTCCAAAAGCCTCAGGTTTAACAAGGCCATAAATTCAGGATGACCCTTGCACCCACCCACCTTTATATACCGGCCACTTGGGGTAGAAACCAGGGGAAATGTATGAGTTCATACTGTTTCCACAGACTTGAGATATCTACTTCAAGTGATATAGGCTCTTGATAATCCTTCATGTCTCTTTCGAGCCCTTAGCCTCCAGATTGTCTCCTTAACTATGCGTAAACCACTTTACTCTGACTGCTCCCTGTTCTGCAGACCCACACCAGCACACCAACCTTTTGACAAGCAAATCTGTGACTCATGTGTGCTCACGATGGTACCATATTAGATACCACACTGCTCCTTAACAGTTTACACCTTAATAAACTTCTAACAACCAAAACTTCTTCCAATTTGAATTCTTCCATCCATTTTCCACTGTTGTCCATCGTGTTGAGGGTGTGGTGACAGCTAGTAGATATCCTCTTACTGCTACACATTCAAAACACCACGACTGCCTACACTTTTTGCTGGGAATGGCATCCTGTATATTCTAGCATTCCTCCAACACTACAGACCTCTCACAGCATGCATAAACCCACCCTAATGCAATAACCAATTGTGACTTTCTAATGATCCAAGCATAAGCTTCTCATACAAAGAAAAACCTTAAGCCAGAAAAACCAGAATCTGCCTCACAAGCAGCACATGTAGTTCGCACATGTGATACATCTAGAGAGCTGACTAGGTGTTGTGTCTCCATCTTCTCCACTTCCCTTCGCACCTAGCACCAGAACTCAACACCTGCATCGACATACACATCATCTCAGATACCATTTCCAGCAAGAGACATAAACTGTTGCACTAAAACCCCTGCATCTACTTCAGACCAGCCCATTCCATCATACTGCAACCGTGACATGATATTTCTTGACGCATTTGGGCCCTACTTGTAGCTTCTAATGCATATCATTGGATTAGTAACCCAGTCTACGAAGGAGTAGTGAAAGGACTGCACCTTATGCTTCATCCAGAGCCATGATTTGAATTGAGCCTTCTGGAACACCTCATCCGCATCTACTACCCCTTGCTTGAAAACTATCAGGTTCCTTTGATCCCAAATGCATCTAATAACAGTTGCCCAACACTTTTCCATACCAGATTTTGCTTATTACTGGCTTGGCTCAAATGGAAGCTTAGAAAGTGCATATTTAAGTCATTAAGTTGAACAAAGGAGATACCTATCCACTTGAAGCACATATACCAAACCCATTGTGCATGTTTACACTCCAGAAAAAGATGTTGGCATGACTCCTCCTTTGACTGACACATTGCACATAATATAGAGTTCATCATCACCCCTCTCCTGTTCAAGCACACCCTTGTAGGAACTCTACCCAGCAACACCCTCCAGGCTGTCGTTAACACATTTGGGAATGTCTTAGCCTTCCAAAGGAGTTTAAAAACTTCGGAGTGAGGACCTCTAGATCACTTGACTAGGCACTCATACGCAAAGTTCATGGAAAATAACCCTGGTACTTCCTTCCCCCACACCTGCACATCCTTAACATCCTTTTTCAAAAGGGCCCCGAATAAAAGCGTAAACAGATATGCTTCCAATGAAGATTCCTATTCAAATCTGGTACGTCTCCATCTCAGACTCCACCTCCATTTCGACTGAACCTAGTTGCCAACCTCACCCACTGTTTGGCCTTGATTTAAGGATAGGGAGTACAAACGGGGGAACATTTATTTGAGATCAGCATTTCCAACCCATACCTCCTCCCAGAATTTTACTTTATTTCCACTCCCTAATTCCCATCCTATTTCTTCTTGAAACCATCCTTTTCCTCCTCCTTCCTTACATACTTTAGAAAGGTCTCTTCACCACTAAGAATGGAGTTTGACGGATGTTTGAGCGCTTTCAACCTCCAAAAAATACTTTGAATCCAAAATCTCCTTCCACCTTCCAACCTCTTGAAATCTTCTTTGACGTTGTAGTTTGAATTTTTTTTTATGGACGATGATGAATAGTTGAAACATGTAAGAGTGTAGTAGTATCACGGATTAGAGTTGAAAATTATGAGTTTGATTTAAAGGTTCATTGGACTCAAAAAGGAAGGTTGATTTTGGGCTGCTTCATATAGTGTTCTTTGAGATTTTATGAAATCTTTGTGTGCTTAAGAAATCACTAAAGCTGTGGATAATAGCTGGTTGAAACAAGTAATAAAATGTTCTAAATAAAGTATTACGTGTAGTTAGGTCAGTATAAGCTGGAGTACCAATGGAGTTAATAGGTAACCTTGAACCATTACCTATAGCAACTTTTTCAAAACCTGTGTAGGTGTTTTCGTTGAGAGAGAAACACCACTATCAGGGTAACACAGTGGATCATGTAGACTAGTAGGTGTGCCAAGGATCGATGGTTCATCATCATCACTAAGAGAAGAAAAATGAGATGTGTTAGCCAAAACTTAAGAAGAAGAGGAGGTTTCAAATAGGAGTTAATAGGTAGCATTTTGTGATAGTTCTTGGAGGTTTGAAAGTGTGGTTTGGAATAGAAACGTTGTTTACCATTACTAAAAGTGGGGTTGGATGGAAAATTCTTAGTGCGAGTAGATGTGATTGAGGGAAGGTAGCGAGAACAAATGAAACATGTGCATGCAGAAGCTGATCAACAGATTGTCTGGCTTTCTAAATACGACCCTCTTGAGCAAGTAGAAGCACTTCAATATCTTCCACTGTATAAGGATCAAGGCGAGACGTTACAGAAGTGACGTAAGGTTCATATTCATCAGACAACCCATCAAGATGGGCTTCGATGTGGTCCTTTGTGGAGATTGGGCATCCAACAACAGGTAGGTTGTCCACAGTTTTCTTGATATCAAGAAGAAAGGTAGAAACTGACTGATCTTTCTTGGGTTTGCACACAAGCTGCTTGTGTTTCTTGATTTGTGCTCTGGTTTGAGATGCATAGTGTGTTTGATGTTTACTCCACACTTGATGTGATGAGTTCAGACCTACCATTTGTGTGAGGATGCCAAACGTCATGGAGGCCAATAACCATGCAATAACAGATTGATCTTGACGATCATACGTAAGGTATTTGGGGTTTACAAAGGTGGGAGAGTCACCGTCGGCAGCGATGAGGCAAGATGGTATGCACGACCGATCCAAGAAATGTAAGAGATCCATGCTTCTTAAGGTTGCAGTGACCTGTTGGTGCCAGGCCAAGAAATTATCAAGATCAAGCTTCAAGGGGATAAGAGTATAGAAAATGTGAGGCACAAGAGGCTCTGTTTTGGAGGAAAAAATTTCAGAGAGAGACGATGATGGAGCCATAATGCTTTGTACCATATAAGATTTGAGAGAAAGAGGTGAAAAAGAAGAAAAAGGAACGAAAGAGAAATATTGCAGTATGTATTGTATTTCATGAAGAGAAAAAGATAGGTATTTACAATGTCCAGTATTACAAAGATATGCAGTAAAAGGAGTTATATCTGCTATAGCTAACATACCTTAAGCCACTTATTTATAAGCTTCAAGGTTGGGGTGGCGTGTTGATTAAGCTACCCTAACTCTAGTTAGTCTAGTTTAACTTTAGTGAGAGTTAAGGAGCTCTAGCTTAACCTATGGAGCTCTTATGTGTCGGCATGAGTTAGGAAAGGAGCTCTTAAAAATTCTTGATTGAGTTTTAAGTGAGGATTTTTAAAATGTTTTTATCTTATTTTTATCCTACCCTTAAACTAAACCATAAGTACTAAGGTCTAAAGTAATATATATTCTATTGTTTACATTTCATAAAAAAAGTTAAGACAAAAATATATTCTGTAGATCTTGATATTGGTCTTCTGTTCTTAAAATAATTTTTCCTTAAAATGTTTTAAAAATTACATTGCATTAATAATGTTTTGAATTTCTTAACAAGAATAATTCCCATTTTCCAATTCTTAACATCTAAGAAAAGAGGAGGAAAGTATAGACTACGCTTTCACCGTAGACTTTCTCAACAAAATGGTGGTTGACAATTGAAAAGAAGGCAACAAATAACGTGTTATCAGTTACACGTGTCAAATCAACAGAAACCAAGGATAACAATGACGCAAAGAATCGCCTCTCTAGTCTTAAGTCGTAACTGCATAAAAGGAGAAGACACGAAGCTTTCTCAGTTGCATCGAAGAGAGAGATAATGGCAGCAGTTGGTGGTAATCGTGATGTGGCAGGAAGCCAGAACAGCGTTGAGATCGATAGTTTAGCTCGCTTTGCTGTCGAAGAGCACAACAAAAAACAGGTTTTTCTTTCACACACCCTTTATTTTTTCCTTCAAAAAGATTGAAGAAATTTGTACCATTGATTATGTTTTGCGCTGTGTTTGTTTGTTTTTGGAGAAATTCCTAAGCCTTATGTTAATTTCGTAGTGGGTCTGGTCGTTGATCGGTTTTGGGCATGCCAAGGTTTCTTCGGAGATTCACATGTTGGATTAGATTCTCTCTTTTGTTTGATGGACAATAATTATTTACTTTTGATTTTTCTTCTGGGGATAATGGGGATCGTGTGTTGTTGGATTGATCATTTATAGCACATTCACTGTTTGTTCTGAAGTAGAGTTTTCTAAGAAGAGAATGTTAAAACTAATTTTGTGAATATACTGTGTTATTATCTGAAATTTATTGGAAATTGCTAAATTTTGTAAGTTTTATTTCTTATTTTTAGTTTAATGCATGATTTTAATAACTTTAAAATATTAATCAGTAATGGCGAGTAAATTAGGAGGAAAATATATCAGAGAGTGTTGGCAGTTCTCTTTGGAAAAATAAGCCAAAAGGGTATGTTCTAGTATGGTATGGTGGAAAGAGGGTGAAAGAGGAAGGAAGAGAGTGGAAGTTTATGGTTTGGTAGGAAAGAAAGAAGTGGAAATGGTAAACAAATCAGGCGAACATGGCATTTTCCCCCCTGCATTTTTGTGAAGAAAACCGTGGGAAGTTTAACCAAAATGCAACATAATAAATTATGATATCTAACATAATCTATTATGTTGCAAATATTTGTCATTTGAAGCTTGTAGAAGCCCCACAATCGATCATCAGAAGCCATGATTGATTATTGATTATTGATTGTTAGGATAAATTTGCATTTATAGTATGTGAGTTGATAACTAGATTTGTGGCGTGAATTTTGTTCTTTGTTTGTAGTAATAGAAATGCAAACGGATATCTGTTTTCTATTTATTTTGTAGTAAAGGGGATTTTAATTTTATTTTTCTTTTACTGATTGGTGATGGCTATGCAGAACGCCCTTCTGGAGTTTGGAAAGGTGGTAGGTGCGAAACAGCAAGTGGTTTCTGGTACCTTGTACACCATTACTTTGGAAGCAAAAGATGGTGCCCAAAAGAAGGTTTATGAAGCCAAAATCTGGGAGAAGGCATGGTTGAACTTCAAGGAGCTGCAAGAATTCAAGCTTGTTGGAGATGCACCTGCATAGTGTGCTTAGCTGGTAAGTATTTGATAACAGTACACAGTTGCTCCTGCCTGATTTTAAGTATGAATCGATTATTGATGAATACGAATCTTCAATAGTATTAACTTTTTTTTTAATCTAAAGATGGATCAGAAACTGAGTTTAGAATCAATGGGGGACTAAGTGGGTTAAGAAAGATAAAAGAACTAGAGCATGAAGTCTGGATCAGTTTCTGATATTCATTTTATTGGTTGCTTTGTAGAAAGTTGAACTTTACTGGTGTGTAATTAGTAATTACTATCTTTTGTATAGGCTGCTATGTAACATGACAATAAGTTGTTGATCATCACTGCTAGAAGGTTTGTGGGAATTTAATTTTTCATTTTTGGCTAATGAATCAGAGTTGAGGTAATAGAAATGATGAATTGTGATCAAATGACCATAAAGTTTGTCTAACTTTATATTATTCATCCTTTGATCCGATTCACTGCAGTCTTTTTTATTTTGGTTTTCCTTCCCTAATTCTGAAAGACAAGATTACACCATAGCACTAGAGGCTTAAGGATTTGGGGGTATGACCTTTTGAACTACCTTAAGAACCAAGATGGAGTGTTATATGACAAATTTAGTTGGAATCAAAGATAAATTACTTTGAGAAAGTAATAGGGTATTTACATTTGTTTTGGATTTGTTCAGTTTTCAAAATTTGTGTAGGTAATAAAGAAAACAGAAAAAATAGTTGTTTTTAGTGTTTCCTAGACAAAATTTTGAAAACAAGAAACAGATTGAAATCAAAGTGCCACTTATGCAATTAAAAAGTGAATACAGAAAGAGAAATACAAGTAAACATCTCCTAAAAGAAGAATCTCCTTCAATCTGTGCAGTTTTTCCATTTTTTCTGTTCAAGTACTACTATTTTATATTGTTTAACATGGCACAGAACTTAACTGCATTAGTGGTATTGTTTCAAATGAAAGTAAAGTTTTATCTTTTGACTAGTGTTGGAACTTTTAAAGGAGTGTTTCTTGATTTTTCAGGTTACTGAAGAACGAAGAAAGAAACATGGCGTGGGTCGAAGGTGAAAGCCTAAGGATATATCAAAGCATCCAATATTAGAAAGTATAAAATAAATGTAGCTTTCTTACCTTCCTATGGATATTTGATACCCTAATTTGGCACCTATTTAAAATTTTAAAGGCTAGAAATATATGATTTGTGTGTATGTTTTTATTTTTTGAACCTAATAATTTAGCAAGTAACTTATATTTTAAACAGTTGGAAATAATAAATTTTAATTTTTATATTTCAAATAAATGAATGCTAGAATATATATTATACGAGTAATTTGATATTTTACTGATAATAAAGCAAGGTTTTTTTAATATTTCAATTTTTTATAGATGGGGTGTTATTTGATTTCAGAATTTAAATATCATGTTCATTGATATTGATATTTGGTTGAGATTTTGTTATTATTGTTATTCTTAGTATTAAAATCTAAATTGACACATTGAAAAATATTTGCTTCAGAATTTCCTTTGAAAAAAATTAGTAATATATGTCATAAAAAGATATATTAAAGAAGAAACTATATCTAAAAAGGTATTACAAATAGGTTTATTTACTAATATCCACAAAAAGGATATTAAAGAGAGATATTAAAAAATAAACTATAAACTTCTTTAATAGATTGTTTCCCAAATGTCACAAGATAAAACGAGTTTGTAAAGGACATTTAACAAAAATGGAACTGAAATAAAATAAGGAAAGACATTATACAAACCAAAGAAATTACATAAAGTGTTTTTTATTCCCACAAAAAGAAGTATAAGCCAAACAGAAGATAAGATCTCACAAGAAACACACTGTTATTATAGGAGTCTTCCTTATTGCACCCTATCAAAAAATTTCCTATACCTCCGTCAATTTTCAAAAGAACTGTCTTACCCTTTATTTTAAATGATTTCTGGATTTTTTTTTTCAGAAACTTTCTGGAATATACTCTCCATAATCAATTTTCAAAAGAATTGTTTTATTTATTTTTAAATAACTTTTGGATTATCTTTTTCATAAGCTTTCCTAAACATACTCTGAATTCAATAAATGTATTTTTTTGAAAATATTTTTCAGAAAAGTATTTTCAGAATAAATTTTCTAAAAGGAATATAATGTTTTGAAATGTATTTTTCAAAATAATTTTTTCGAAGTGTGTTCTGAAAAACTCTTTTCAGAAAAAAGACAAATTAAATACGAATTAGTTAGAACATTTATTATTTACCTATTTGATTGGATGTAGAAAGAAACACTCTTATTATAACTCGTTGACAAATTCTTTTTACACCCAATTTTTTTATCTTGCATCCAATATAATTTTAAATTTCTAAAAATGTCCTTTATTCTAAAACTATTATAGAAATGAAATTCCAAAATTGGAAATAATACGTTAGGAAAAAGTAGATCCGAAAATAAATATTGTGTTTTGAAAATCAAAATCTAAAAACAAAAATCAAATTTCATTTCGAATAAAAAAATTCACAATACAAAAATTCGTTCTAGAAAAAAATCTAGAAACATATTCTAGAAAAGAGGGTCAGACATGTATTTTTATATGTATCTGATTTTTTTAAAGATATTTTCGTCTTTTTATACTGAAATTCGGTGGTGCAGGAAGTAAATACCTAACTTGTTTCACACATTCTTTTTATTTTTGGACCAAATAGCCCACTTAGACTGATAAATACAAGGTAGCTTCTTTCTGCACCCCTAAAGTGAATTATGTTGCTTTCCGGATGAGGAGTGTTCCAAAAGCAAAATTTGAATAAATTGTTGATTTTTGGATTGTTGAATTCGGAAGCCTAATTTCTATTACGGATCGGTGAATCTGGAATTATTTTTTTCAATTATGAATTTTTGAATCCAGAATACATATTTTGAATTACAAATTGGCGGATCCAGAATAGTTTTTTTAATTATGGATGTTCTACATTTTTATATTTTGGATTAACACTGTTATTCCTATATTACTGGAAGTACCAATCTAGGAGGTTATCGGACGCGTTAATCCAAAATTTTACGGAAAGTGTCAATTCAAAAATTTACCAAATTTCATAATCTGGAATGTAAAAAAATAAATGTACCATTTTATATAAAGAGAATTTTATCTTTGTACGTGGGTGCAGGAAGAAAAAAATGTAGAGATGGCGAAGAAACTGCCTAAATACAATGTAGTAGAGCTCAACTCCTACCAAATCAAAGCAAAATATTATTAATGAGCATTTCAATGGTAAGATTTTTGACGGTGGAATAGTTACCTATAATATTAACTTTCATGTATATATATATATATATATATATATATATATATATATATATATATATATATATATATATAAAAGAGAGACAGAGATAGATATGTTGACTCTTTTTTATATTCATTTTAATAACTTCATTGTCTTTTACTAACCTTTTATGTATTTTTGAATTTATTATTATTTTACTTTTTTTTTCTTTTGTACATAATATTTAATTTATTTTCACTTACACACTTGTACTATTTTTTTATTTATTTTTATTGTTTAATTTATCCCTAGTTATGCACTAATTGTATTTATTTATTTAATTATTTTATATCATTTTAATTACTTCTAATTACACATAGATATATTATTTATTTTTATATTATTAGTTTTAGTTAATGAGTTTGGATAAAAGAAAGTTAACCTATATGCTTTATTTTATTTTTATATTTTTGTTTTATTTGTTTGAATGAGGTGTATAGATTATTGGTAAGATAAATGTGACATATCTTAATAGTCATTATGTTCTATAAGTTTTGAAAGTCTTAAAGAATTTGTTAGTTGAGAAATAGTCCTAAAATTTGTTGCATTGAGTTAAGACCATGTTAATATATGAGTATTTGTATTTAGGAAGTCACAATGTGGTATACTATGAGATGAAAGGTAGGACTAGGTGCATTCTAAGGAAGTTATAAGTAGCTGAATATATAGTTAGTTTAGAATAACGCTCAAGGCTAGGATATTCATAGGTCAAACTTGAGATTGTTTGATACCTGCTTAAGATCGTCATTGTTAGATAGTCAATATATATATATTAGTAGATGACCAAAATTTTCAAGCAAAAAAGTACCAATGTTTTTAATGATAAATATTCTTCAGCATTTTCTCAAGTAATTGTTCTACCTTCATCTCCAGTCTAAATGTATTTTTCAACATTTTTCTACCATGAGAGGGAGGAAGGTCAACCTTAGTTTCTTTTGAATAATTATGATGTGATCTACGTCTATGTTGTCTAGGGTGCTTTTGATAATAGTCCATGTTATGATGACTGTTATATACTGCTTCACTTTGAGAATGCGGTTCTATAGGATTATCTATTTTCTTGTTAGAACCCTTCTTATCTCTATTCCTATGTTTTTCATGCACACTTAGATATCTAGACAATATATCCTTCAAATAGAAAAAAATATTTTTTGTATTTTTTATTTCTTCACAGAGGTTTTCACCTTCATTTATCCTAAGACTACCTTGAACACTAGACTTGTGAATACTAGACTTACGTGAGCAATCACTCATTTTATTTTTTAAAACAAAAGTTTACAAGAAAGTTGAAAGGTCAAAGGTTTTCCAAGTTCACTCCCAGGAAAGAAATGTGAGTCCCTAAAATTACTTAAGTACGAAGTCTTTCTTAGCTAGTTAGCTAGAGTTCCCTCAGTTAGCTTTCACCAAACTCTAAGGAAAAAACACTAGTATACTTTATCGTTTCCTAAGTGAGGCTCATTGACACCTATGGACCTTTGAGACACACTCACTGTCTACACATTATTATTCCACTATTTATTAGTACAAAAGAGTTACAAGAGAATTAGTACAAAAGACAAATATGTAAATTCTTCTGGTGTTTGCACTCCTCTTTCACACTAGTGTTTAACTCTACTTCACTTTTCGACTTACTTGGTTGCTTCTCCTTATGCAATCTCCTCTTACTTTACCTTTGGAAGTGGAACTCAAATCAAAATTTAGCTTTGTTCCTCCCTCAAAATAAATTATTTTTCACAATATATAATCACTTCTAAGTGGCCAAATAAAAAGCAAGCACAAAAACTTTCATACATTTGCTACCTTTTTTTTGGCACATGCTTGTAACCTTACAATTTTCATCATTATATCCTCTCAATCTCAATCCCATACACATCATAATAAGAAATCACATTCACATTATACCATTGTTACAATCTCATCATGTCACTACAATATTAGTAATACAAGTTATCAAATTTTGATAACAAAAACTACATAACATCTACATTTTGAACATTAAAAAATTATCAATAGCCGGAAAACTACAACAAAAAAATAAATATGATCAAATTAGATTTATTCTAAATTTGATTTCATCAAATTGCTAGAAGTGAGACTTAGTTTAAATTCACATTCAATAATTTTAATTTCTCAATTATAGGTCACTTACATGTGATTTTTCATTTATAAAACCACCAGTCAAATTAATGAATATAGTAGATACAATAAAACTAAACAACTACAATAAATAATAAACTAAAAACAACATAATTCAATAAAATAGTAAACACGCCTAAGAAAATTAAACTAGAATTTAATGAAGAGTGGAATGAGATATGGTTTCAAAATAAATGTAACCAATTTATTTACTAAATAGGTGCAACCTACTAACATGAAAGATGAATATATCTCTAAATATCAAAGCAAATTAACCAATATAACATTAGAATCAAATTATTTCATACAAAAAACAAGCATAGAACCAATACAGTTTCTTATTTTCTAAAAAATACCCATTAGTGTCAAGACCCTCCAACAGTTTTAACCTTATGGGATTTGTTCTCAGTCCCACAATCAAGGGGTTGTTATTTGTTCTAAGTTAAAATTAAACCAAATAAGTTGGGTCATTGAGAAATGAAAAAAAAACAAGTAACCTAAAAGAAAGACCAAAAAAAGAGTTTTAGTTTTTCTTTTATAAAACCACATATATATAAAACACAATTGTTGTATTTTTTTTATTATCACAAGTAATTATATTCATTAAAAAAAATTAATCCTTTGGAATGAATGAAATTGGAATGAATGAAAGTTTAAAATTTAACCCTTTGGAAAGAATGAAATTTGAATGAATGAAAGTGAAACTTTCAAAAGTTCAGACTTCGTCGGTCACAAATTATATGAAGATTGACAAAATCAGAAATGCATCCATCCAAATTGCAATGAAAGTTACTTTCATAGACCATGAATCTTCTTAATCCATTGACCCTGTCTAGGTAAGTATGTTCTATAGAGTGATAAATCCACATTTTGTAATTTTGTAGTCTCTTCTTCATGTAACTTTAACTAGTATTTTTCAATGTGGGATTTCTATAGATTACTTTTAGAATTAATTTCACACCAATTAATAAATTGAGTGTCCTATATGAGTTGAGTTCACTTATCCACAATAAGAACTTAAACTAAACCAGCTCCATTCTGCCAAATTAGTTGCTGCAAACTGGCATCAGAAAAATATACTAAGATCATTATTCTCTTATTTCTTCCTATTTTATGTCAATTTCATTGTATCTATAAAAAAAACATTTTATTTGACTATTTCATTGATTCCCTCTTTAAATATCATCCCAATATGAATTTAACTTAAAAATACTGAAAGGTTATATTGTAGAGATTGATAAAGTACTGTTGCATTATTTGGTTAGAAAAAGTGTAATAGGAATGTGTAAATTTATTGTTCATTGCAGTCTTAGTTCACTAAAATTCAAGGACAAATAATTACTTTCATCTCAGAATAATCTTTTTCTTGTTTCCAAACACATTTTTTTATAGTAGGTTTTGTTAGGTTGGCCTTTTCTAAGATCTAGGCTATTTTTTTTTATCAGCAGCTTCGGAGTATCCTAACCCTTTTACATAAACCAAATGATACTTTCTTCAAAGCACACAAAACCAACTGCCTAAGCAATACCAAGAACAACGAACCAGCATCCTCTAAAAAACCAGCATGAACAACACCACCAATAACAGAATGGTGAATCCAATCAGCAAGACAACAACAAAAACTTTATGGACAAAGATACTTTGTTATCATCACTGTAATTTCATCTTACAAACCCTTACCATTGTGATTCAGTGTTTGCTGTCCTCACGGTCTTTGCCCTGCACATCTTCAATATTCTTCTTGACAGCCATGACTTAGTAGTTAGCCATCCATGGTAGCTGTACTGTTGTAAAAAGCCAGATTTTGCACCAGAGGATCGGATGCAGGTTTTAATTTGTAACCCAACCCCTTCTCAAATCCCAACTAAGGTTGGCTACTTGTGTTCCATGTAATTTAGAAGGAAATATTTATGAATCCCTAACATTGGAATTGCAGTGGACAGTGGAAGAAGCTTCTAACTAGCACACAACACGACCAGTGTATGATGATATTTTGCCATTTTTTGGGGGAAGTTTAAGGTAAATTTGGTTAAAAGGAATTGAATCCATATTCCACCTAAGATCCATCTTCTTGTAATATATAGCTCCCACAAACTTATGATTATTTTTTCAACCTTCAACCATTCTAGTATATCTTGTCGCGAAAGCATTTAAGATGCGATATGTTCAAATTTGGAGGCAAACTAATCTAAATCTCATAATAGTTTCTCTGTTCTGACAACACTCCCAATTTCTAACTATATATCTTGGATCATAGCCTCACTTCCTATATGTATTATGAGTTGCTTTAGTTTTGACAAATGTTTAAGATATGATATTTTGCATGGAGTCTTCTTATAACTATCAATTACAAATCCATTGAGTAGTTCAAGCTTAGTCAACTTCTCAATCCCCTTTGACATTCTGTCCAACAAGTAGCATGGAGACATATCTAAATGAAGCTTCTCAATGATGCAATATCATCCCGTAATGTTTCTATACTGTGACAGGCCTTGAGATAGAAGAAAAATGGACTCTAACAACTCAAATATTTTATATATATATATATTCCACGAAGGCTAAGATATCTTAAATCCTTTTGATCCCTTAACTCCTTCCATAATTCTTTACTGCTAACTTCAATATAATGTTTTGGTAAAACATGCAGCCAATGACCAAGTTAAATCACCTCCAAATGCTTCATTTTGGCCATCCATTGAAATCCAAATTTAAGATAAGTTGCACACTTAAAACTAAACTTATTACTTTAACTTTTCGTTTAGTGTTAAACAAGGAGTACGACTATTATGAGATGAGGTTGTTATTATCTGTGAATAAATTCCAAAATGGTTTCTCCTCATTTCCTAACAATGACCGACTTGAATTATGAATATGGTGGACAAAAGGATTAACTTTAAAATGATTCACAAACCATACTTATTGGGTACAATTAGTTTATGATCCATAAGCTTCTCAAACACATACTCATTATTTTCCTTTGTCGTTTCCATTTTGACTAAGCTCACTCCAACCCACTAGAGAATTATATTCTTTTTCTTCATAACAGAAATCTCTGGGAAATGTAGTAGAGACAACGAGCAATGCTCTTCAAGATGATTAAGGTTGCCATAAATTTTCTCAGTCATTCAACAACTTCCTTATTAACACTTGGTATTTGATCAGGTGGCAACTTTTTAGTTGAATCCCTTATTTTCATGCAAATGTTTTCCTCCTCTTTCATGAACTTAAGTATGTTGTTGTGAAGATAGCCATCCACCATTATTAATCTGTCAAGTTATTCATTTTCCTTCACAGTGGAAAAATGTTCTTTATCATTGTCAAGTCATACTTCAAAACCTTCAAAAATTTGCTTGTTTGTTCATAATCACGAAGCTTTTCAAACAATGTAGGCAATTCTTTCATGGGATTTACTCCAATAGACTCTTTTTTTTCTGCAATAAGATCGAAGGACAAAATTGTTGGAGATTTTATGCATGAAACTGATGATAGAAGCAATATATATTTCGCTATAAGATTGAGGAATAGAGTGGTGTGAGGATTGAAGACTATGAAAGAGTGATCAAAGAAGCAATATGTTATTGGAATAAGATTGAGGTATGGAGTATATGACTTCATGAAAAGTTGATGAAAGAAACAAAATATTTTTGTAATAATGAGATTTTGAGACAGGGTGGAATGAGGTTTTGAAACTTGGATGGAAATATTTTTACCATGTCATTCATTTGGTTTACCTTTTCCATAAAATATTCAACAGACAATAAGAACAAAGAATCCTCATAAACATGGTTGACATCTTTTTCTTCCCACAAACAACTGCCACATAACTACCACCGTAGTTTATCCTTTCTTTCAAAGAAAATGAACTATTCTTAGAAACTATGAGAAGAGAACCCATTGACAAGTTATTTTCCATGAAAAAATTGTCACAGTGGTGTATATCCTTTCATAAAAAGGAATACATTCTTTCAAGCTAGAAGACTCCAACTAGAAAACTTAATTTATATATTTCCAAATGTCTAACTATTAAGATATTCTTTATTTGAGTCACTTGACTAGAAGAAAAACAACATTAATAATTACATGTCCATATAGGCATAACACTAGAAAATGTTCTCCACAAAGCAGGAAATTAGATTCCATTGAAGAAAAAATTAAATTTAAACTCAACTACAAATTCAAAAAATATTGAAATTAAAATCTTAACTCGATATTAGTGGGGAAAACATTAAAATTAAAATTTTAACTTCATATTAGGAAGAGTTGCGCAAACGCAAGCCCCATGCCACAAATTATGACGTAGGATTTGTTACTTGAACAGACCTTAGAGAAGCATCATTTCCAGGTGCAATGAAAGTCACTACCCCAAGCTATAGATATTCATGATCATCCATTGACCCCGTCCAGGTAAGTATATTAAGAAGTATGGTACATCTCAATTTTATAATCTATTATTCCTATCACGATAACTAGTAACAGATCGATACCTTGGGTAAGCTGGGAAACTATTTGTAAACCTCTTGAGGAAGGCGGGTTAGGAATTAAAGACATCAGGAAGTTCAATTATGCCCTTATGGCGAAATGGAAGTGGAGGTTAAAGAGTGATGCGAAGGGGAAATGGAAAGATATTTTGGAGTCTAAATATACGGTGTTATCTGGCGTTAACCAGGTTCGGTCTTGTTGCCAATCCTGGTGGTGGAGAGACTTGGAGAACTTATGTAGGGAGGGAGAAGGTGTAGGTTGGTTCCAACAAGCAGTAGTATGGAATGTCAGAGCTGGGGACTCAGTACATTTATGGGAAGACCCGTGGATGAGTAATAGTAACTTTAAGGGTTTATATTCTAGATTATTTTCCTTATCCTTGAATCAAGGGATGACGGTGGGTGAGGCTGGCTTTTGGGAAGAAGACGTATGGCATTGGCACCTCGAATGGAGGAGGGAGAGATTCAACTGGGAGTCGGTATTGGAAGCAGAATTATTAACAACCTTATCTAGGGTAGTTCTGAACAAGGATTCCAAGGACTTCATTACTTGGAGAGGGGACCCTAAGGGGGTCTTTTCTGTGAGATCAGCATATGACGTCTTAACCAACCAAAGGTCCGGCCCAGATAAAGCTGTTTTTAGTATGCTGTGGAAGGTCAAAGCTTTTCCAAAAGTCTTGTGCACGGCTTGGAGAATTATTTCGGATAGAATTCCAACATACCAGAATCTTGTGAGACGAGGAATTGTGGTGAACTCCCCCCTTTGTGCCTTTTGTAATCAATCAGTGGAATCCATCCAGCATATCTAATTTTGGACTGTGGTTATGCTTATCGAGTCTGGATGCTCTGCTACAGATGGATAGGGGTCTTGGGTGCACAGAACAAGGATATTTGTAATCATTTTCTGAATTTCTACTTGCCTAACTTATCAGTGAAACAGAATTTGGTATGGAAGGGAGTATGGGCGGCGATAACACGATGCATATGGAGCACAAAAATAATGTGATCTTCAAACAAGGCACTCCTGATCCTGAGGAAATTCTTCAAGCAGCTCAACTTTTGTCATGGTCTTGGCTTAAACATAGGGAAGGCCATTTCTCTTACTCTTTCATGGACTGGCTTTTAAATCCAATTCAATGTCTTTTATATGTGTGTTGAGATCATTTTGATGCTTCTGGGAAAGCTGAACATTCAGTATGCAGGGAAATTGGTTTGTTGTCTTGGGTATGCTGGTTTTGTCACGTCGCTGGCCAATTTTTTAGCTATATGTGTGTTGTAAGGTTATGAGCTGGACTGTGGCTGGTCTGAAAGGTGCTGGTTTGTGCTTATCTTGATGCAGGTCCCTCCACGTAACAACATGTTGAGAAGCTATGAAGTCTAGTAGGTTCCCATTTGGTTTGCGTGGAAGTTATGATGCACTTGTGTTTCACTCTGAAGAATGGATGCCCCAAAGTTTTTTGTCAGGCTTAACAGACTTTGTCTGCATAACTCTGTCGTGATGGGTTTGGGAGGAGAGTTGACAGATTCTGTTGTTTTGTATTCTGTTGATTCTTTCTCCCTTTTGGGGTTGTAGTCACGGCATAGTAGGAGGTGTTAGGCTTCTTGAATTGTTTTTGTGCTTTGCAGGTGAGTGGGGTCTATGTTTACATTTGGTAACTAAATGTAGCAGTAGTTATGTGAGTATTCCATACAGGTTTTGGGGCATAGGAGGTTTTGGAGTGAAAAACTGTAAGGGCCGAGCTTCAGCACATCTGGCCTATGTTGCTTGGAAAACTCTCTCTATCCTTTCATGTTTTGTATGTTGTTGTTTTTTAATCTAGTTCTTTTGTATAAGGGTTGGGACACCCCTTAAGTGTCCCTTTTAAATTTAATTAATTCATTGCCGATAAAAAAAAAAAAACTAGTACTTTCGATGTGAGATTGAAAGGAGTTATTCGATGATTATAATAAAGGTCCAAAAGTTATCTAGTGTGTTTGGATCTATATCTAATTTTAATATAATACTAACTAAGCAATTGAGTGTCTAAATTCCAAAGAAGAAGAAAAAAATTATAATGAAAAATAATTTTTTAAACAAAAGTGATATTTAAAATTGATCATGTTCCATTGTGCAATATTTTATAGTTTTCTATTCTCATCACATAAATATATTAGGATATCGTTATCTCAATTTCTTTCTATCTATACAAAATATTTTGTTGGATTATCATACTAGTGGCACTCTTTATACTTCTACAATAATAATTCAATTAGTTTTTAAGGTGCTCTTGAATTCAAGACTAGAATGATAAATGAACAAATGGCAAAGTTAGGGAACTCAACAAGAAATAAAAAATCAAAACAAAATTTTGGAATGAAAATTATTGTCACAAATGAAAACATAAAATGTTTTAGGAAACCAAACACTTCTTTGAAGCATAAAACAATTCATGTGTTGGAATTCTCAAACTGAAATGCTAACATTGGATTAAAAGTTAGTGTTTACTAATAATAGGATTTGACCGCTAACCCCTTTCAATAGATTAAAAGTTTAGATACTTTTAAACTTTTTCCATAGAAATGTAAAACACTACAAAGTTTGTAGGTAATGTTAATATACTTTACTTTTAAAATTTGCAGCAGGTGGGACTTATTAATATTATTAAATATTATTAAGATTATTAAATATTATTAATATTATTAAGATTATTAAATATTATTAAGATTATTAAATATTATTAATATTATTAAATATTATAAATAATATTAATAATATTAATAATGTTAATTAATATTAATAATGTTAATAATATTAATTAATATTAATAATATTATTAATGTTATTAATATTATTAATATTATTAATATTAATAATGTTATTAATATTATTAATGTTATTAATATTATTAATATTATTAAATATTATTAAGATTATTAAATATTATTAATATTATTAAATATTATAAATAATATTAATAATATTAATAATGTTAATTAATATTAATAATGTTAAT
>Ga0123342_1002929_pt1 | contig 28000 bp, 16 predicted proteins | sample Turbeawhitnodule_FD_89960 | JGI IMG/M metagenome (GOLD analysis project Ga0123342, IMG submission 89960) | Root nodule microbial communities of legume samples collected from Mexico - Turtle bean Mexico white nodule | ecosystem: Host-associated > Plants > Roots > Nodule | place: Mexico: Nepantla... | reverse complement strand
TTTATTTTTTTTTTTTTCTTCTTAAAAAAAAAAAAAGACATACATTTTTTTTTTTTATAAAATAAAAAAAAAATATATATATATATATATATATATATATATATATATATATATATATATATATATTTTGAAGTATTTGTTCTCTACATTTTGAAGTGAATTTTAATAGCCACTTTAATTAAAATAATAATAAACAAAAAACTCTCCACTCTCTCCTTCCTTCCAAATAAACAAAATTTTAACTTTCGCCTCTTTATTGCTATAAAAAAGTTTGACAAAATAAAATTAAAACATCAGTAAATAAAGTATAATTACTTGCATTTCATAGAACATTATGAAGTATAGTGAAATTATGATATGAATTAAACTTTTTCACAAAAATATTGAATTAATATAAGCATAATAAGAGGGTAAAATACATTCTCTAGTCTTTCCAATTTTAAGACATTTAAAAAACTAATTTCGATAATCACTACAATAAAATTATTAAATAACAATCAGATTTAGAGACAAAAAATAATAAATAATTATATTGACTAAATTAAATACTATTTTAAAGACTAAAAAAGTATTGATATCTAAAGTGATTTTTATTATTTATAAAAAAAATATAAAATAATATCTAAATTAGCTACTAATATTTTAATTAATAATATCTTAGATTCTACATGATTAAATAATAATTTAAAAACTATTTTATAATTTTTTTACTAATAACAAAAATCATACTAATAATATTTTTAGGTTTTAAAATAATCTTTAATCTAGTAAAATAATAACTAATTATTTTAATTTTTAAAATTAATTTATATTTAATAAAAAATTTTGGGCATTATTTCAAGATATCTGGATATTGACTTCTAAGTAACTTCGTAAATAAAAACAAAATCGCTCCTTTATTCTATTCTAGACTGATATCACATTATTGTCTCCCTCTCCGAAAGATAGCAATAAATCCTCAAAGATGAGCACGCAGCTTATGGGTTGTGTAATTCTGGAAAATTTATGTAAGCATCTGAAAAATTTCCCTATTTACAACTCATGACCTAAGAAAGGTAACTAACAATCTTGGTCATGCATGAACAAGATAACTTCCTTCCTCTCATGCTTTCATTGAACACACCCTTTATATACACACGCACGCACATCTCACTGCTTCCAACCCGTGACATCAATTGAGTTTGGAACACAAGAAAACCTCAAATTTCATAATCTATGTCTGTCACATTCTGTGAAGCAGCATGCTTAACAAGCTGCCCTTGCTCATTGTACCGATCAAAGTTGTCACATGGAGCAGGAGAGATGGTCCCTATTACCTGACCTTGCACAAAGGCACACTGGAAGATATGCTTCTTCTTGTAGGTTATGCCAACCTTCATGTCCTCGAATGTCACATTTCTTATTGGAATCTGTTCACTGCCTTGGATTCGAACTGGCACACGAACTCCTTGCCCACGGATATTGATGAAGCTTATGTCTCTGAGTATTGGAAGTGCTTTAGGATCGTATCCACCACCAGGGTGCTCGTTGTAATCTGTCTTTATCACAATTCCAACACGCACGTTTTTGAAAACTAGGTTCCTGTAAGTTATTTGGCGCACATATCCACCTCTTCCTGGTGCAGTCTTGATTCTCATGGCACGTCTTGATTCCCATACGAGGACGTTCTCCACCAGCACGTTGGATACCCCACCAGACATCTCACTGCCTATTGAGATGCCAGCACTGTTGCATTTCACACAGAATTGTCCCAAGTTAATTAGTATTTAACTGTGAAGACCTTAGCACATGAGAAGACTGTAATGAATATGCAGTTGTTAAGTTGGGATTGATTTTTCCAAAAGGACAGTTAACTATAAATGTTAACATAAAGTTTCTTCATTAGTTAAAATCAATTTATGTAACAGTTTTAAGAGAAGTTAGAAGAAAGATCCACAAAAGTTGAAGTGTATGAGCACATCAGGTCATTTAACATGTGATACGTTTCTTAATCAGCAATCTAAGATACAAATAAAGATAAAGCAATATATGGCTGCAGCCTGTGAGCAAGCATGATCAATAAGATGCTGAATGACATGCAACAAGTGTTAATCAGAAGATATGCTGTTTCGCATTTGTTTTGCATAGATTAGGATCTGTTTATAGTATTCCTGATTTAGGTTGTATAAATCAGGAACTAGAATATCTGTCATTAATTACTGTAACTATGTTTTCTCTGTTTACGGAGAAATACAGAATGGTAAAAGGCAGGGAAAGCCAATTTTTGAGACATACAACAAGTACAAGTGGCTCGAGTTAGGAATTCACTTCACCTGACATTAGAGCGAACAACAAGGTTTCGAATCACTATATTCCTGGAAGGTCTTCCATAAGTAATTCCATATTGATCCCATCCACTTTTTATTGCAATTGCATCATCTCCCACACTTATGTAACAGTCCTCTATCAACATATCTTCACAAGAATCTGTTCATATTATAGAAACTTAGACTTCTGAAAATTATTCATACTACAATAACAAACTGAACATGTAATCAAACACATATAATCCAGAGAGCATTCCAGATAATATTTTGTCATGGTAACTGGACCATTTGCCAGATGATGTATTAACAGATGAAAAGATAGTAAGCCAGATCATGTAACCTCTTTAAACTTCGTTTATTTTGAAGCTCTCAATATGAAAGCCTCTCCCATCATGAACATTACATAAGTAAATTAATGGAGAGGATATAGAAATAACCAGCACATCATATATTAAGATATGAAATATGTTGTAGCTTTTAGTAGAAGACACTTGCCAGGATCTATGCCATCGGTATTTGGAGCATGATATACAGGAGCCAATATGGTAACGTTTTTCACTGTAACATTTTTGCAGTCATATGGATGAAGTGTCCAAAAAGGAGAGTCACGCAAAGTAATATTTGATATCACAATGTTACTAGACCATAATATCTGAACAAGTGGCCCCCTAGTGTGGTTCAGAAGCTTTTGGCGATATTTTGTCCACCATGTTTGTCCCTGCCCATTTATGGTACCATTATGCCCTGTAAAGAAGATGAAACATAGAGAGCAAATATTGCACAAAGAAAAGTAAAAGGGATCAGTACTGTGGCAGTCAATTTTGTTTATCCTGATCATGTCAGGCTCCTAATTAGTTCACCTTAATTACAAGTTCTGTGAGCAGCTCTACATAGTTTATGCAATGTGTACAAGTTAACTTCAAATAAACAAACGACCTTTACTTACTGACATACTTGTAGCGGCCTAAAATATGGCAATTAGGATGGTTGATCAAACCATCAGTTTCTGATTCATGAAGAGTGGTGATACTAAACAATTGGGTAGATCAATACCACACGAGGAAGTTTAAAAATAAAAGGATATGTTAAAAACACTAAAACTGGTTTCCCACTATATATCTAAACAGTGTAGATTCATATAAATAGACAAACTTGAAAACTCACCTACATTGGTAACCTATTCTGTCCAAAAGCAGAATTTATAAAATACAGTGCTCCATTAGCTAAAACCTTCAAACTATTTGGTATCACAAAAAGTTGAACAGCATTATTTTCTTTGAGACTCTAACATCAAGGGTTTAATTGACAATCTTTTTAATTTCCTTCTTCTCTTTAACATATAACAATTAGGTTATATTTTGATACTACGTATAAATCTTGTCCTCAAGAGAAGATGATGACTTTTTGATCCTGACCTGTTATGACAACATCTCTAAGATTTTGGCCATGAATCAAACTGGTATATCGAGGCCCAGGATGCTCCCTTCCATACCCATAAGAAGGCAATGCAGGCATCAGTGGCCAATACTTTTCGTCCTGCAAATCATCACACAAGATCACAAATATAAAAAGTAAGTAAAAAAAGTTTTAGTTTAATCAAGTGAGTGAGGAACAGTAGGACTGAAAAGGTCAATGATAAAATACAGCAGAATGTATATTATGGTAAAATACCTTAGTCATCGCAACAGCTTTTATGGTAAAATTACAAGTGAATACTGACTTTCTTTTCTATTTCATTTTCAGCTTATTTTTTCCCACCTCTCTTCCCTTTTTTTTTTTATCAATTTCTGTCTATTTTTGTTTTGTTTTCTCCTTTTCAGTCCTCAATCCACCACAAAATAGGTGGACATTTATGATATAGTTCTTCTTTTTCAGACACAAACTAGTTCGAAACACATTACATCACGCGGATTAACTCTTTCCATCAATACCAAGTAGAATTTACCTTGATCTTTAACCAGTACAAAACCATTTCAGTGTCGTTATCATTATATCAAGGTTATACTAGTACTATTGAATTCAGATTTGAAAGAAAAAGAACAAAAAAACCCACCTGAATTGCAAGTATAACAGCATCACGAGCAAGAAAAAGAGTCATGTGACTGGTGAGGTTGAAGGGTGCAGTGAGCCAACGTCCAGGTGGCACACTGAGTTGGCCGCCACCCTTATTCCCCAACTTGGAGATGGCTCTAACGCCTCTCTCAAACGCCTCAGTGTTGAGAGTAACGCCGTCACCGACCCCACCAAACTCAGTCAAACAGAAAACCACCGGCCGCAGCTTCGGCGGCGGCTGCACCGGAACACCACCCAGCACCAGAAACCCGCTGATCGTGTTCCTCTGCCACACGAAAAGCGAGGTCAGCGCCGCCAGCCAGAGGAACGCGAAGAGGGTCTTGTGGGAAGCGAAAGGTGGCGTTTTGGGGTTGAGGAGGAACCAGCCGAGCACCCCTGAATTCTCCACCATTGTTGGGAACTGGTTACGTTACGTGGGTTGCTTGGAAAACTGTCGTTCGCTTTGAATAAGGAAGTGGGGTTGCGTTGCGTTACTTACGTGGGTTGGTTTTTTGGTTGTAGTAGTCAGAATTGGGTGATGATATATGAAGTGCATTCAAAGCCAAGCACAGTGATAAGTGATAGAACAACTGCAACTGAAACCGAAAGATATGTGTTTCCTAGGACAATGATACAACAATTGCAATTTGCTGCTTCAGGATTTGGAGTTCCTCCTTGTCAAACAATAAGATAATACATACGGTTATAAAAAATAATAACTGTACATTCTCTTTTTAAAATTAAACCATTTTATGCTTCACAATTAATATGTTAATGATAATAGTGTTGATTATTTATTCAGGTAAAATATTCATGACAATTATTTTATGGTTAATAGAAAATGTTCACACATTTTAATGATCATAGTACCTGTATTTATTTATTTTAGAATATTAATGACTAGGATTAACACTTGTTATATGTCAATTAGATATCTTATTAACAATCACAACAACCATTCAATAAATACTAACATTAGAGATCAAACTAGTTAATTATTATATGAAATAAATTAGACATAATTTAATAAACTAAAAAAAATCATTAGTATTTAAAGTAATTTTTATTATCAATAAAAATTTATAAAGTAATTTTTAAATTAATATCTAATCATTTATCATTTTTTATTCTAATATATGAACTAAATTAGAGATAATTTAATAAACTAAAAAATTATTAGTGTTGAAATTATTTTTTATTATCAATCAAAATTTATAAAGTATTTTTTAAATTAATATTTAACCATTAACAACCAGGTTTTAATTATTAAGTATTCTAAATTATTCTTTTGTTAATATTTTAGAAACTAAATTAAAATATAAAATATTAATAGTTAGAATTTTGATAACTAATTTAGATATCAATTTAGAAATTATTTTATAATTTTTTATTAATAATAAAAATAATTTATATTAAATTAATTATTATTTTTCTCTAAATTTAGTTATTATTTAATGATTTTGTCATAGTAAATAAGTTAAAAACTATTAACTTTTTTTATAAAAAAATGTTTAATTTTGAGGAATAAAAACTTTAATTGACGATTGGCAAAAAATTATGGAAGTAACGGGATGAAATTCTACCATAAAAAAATTATATATTAAATGATTAAAAAATATATATAACTATGAAGGAGAAATCATAATCCAAATTTATTTAGCAATAAATACTCTATAGGGTTATTTTTAATCAAACTATTCTAAGTTATATAAATTTGTTCATAAAGTAAAGAAAAAAATAATAATATTAAAAACCATTATCTTCTCCATTTTCTAGGTAGAGGATGTTGGAGAAGTTCGTCCCAACACATTTTCATGCAGGTTAGTTCACCAAATTCGTGTATGTCTAGTTCGTAAGAAATGCAAATTATTTTATTTAGAAAGTCAAATTCGAGTTTTACATCATGTAATCGTTGGAACCACTAAAATAAATATGCTGAATATACAATCTTAAATAAAAGAGTTTTCTTGCAACATGTTGTGAATAAGACACTTGTTAATATTATACAAAAATTTCGATGTTATAATGGTGAAAGTGACAAAGCAACTTGGTTTTCTTAGAAAGCAATTTATTTGCGTCATGTGATCGAGACCGATTAATATTAGATACATTTTTACAAGTTAAACACTTTTTTTGAAGATTTAATTATTGTAAGGCGAGTTTAATATACAACATAAAATATATTTATAATCACTAATTAAAAATTAATAACTAGTATAGAATAAATTACACTTGAACTTTAGTACATCTCTCACATGTATAATTATTTAGAACATTTACACCATGTATTCCTAAGCTCTAAAAAACATCTAAATCTTTGTAAGAAAATTATGTTTATGACATAGATGTGATTGTTAACAAGTTTTTTCTTCTAAAAAATGTTTCCATCTACTTTGTTAACCTAACATATGGTGGATAGGAAGAAAAAGAATTGCAACCCACTTAAGCTCTTTTTGTAGAATCTACATCTAATGTTGAAGTTATTTCTTTATAATGGGTACCAATTTGTGTGGAAAAATTCATCTTGTTAATTGTGTTTAGAATAGTGTTTAATGAAATGTGACGATTAAGAGTAATGTCTTATTACATTGTTAATGTGAGAAAAAATAGTAAAAAAAATATTATTATCATGGAAGACGTACTCCTAAAATTTAAATATATATAGTGAGAAGAAAAACAAAATTTAAATTAATCTCTTTTCCATTTGGAGTTTCATCATTAACGATTAATTTGGGTGATGTGAAAAAGATAATTGAAAATGAGTATTGAAGATGAACATAAAAAAATAGAACTTGGTAAAACGAATACAAATTTGAAAGTGATGGAAGGAAGTTGCTAAAGTGATTGAAAAACTTATTTATCATTCACAATTTTAATTGTAGTAATTGTTGTTTAAATTTTATTTCCTGCAATTATATTTAAGTGAGAAGTCAACTGTACAATTCTTATTTTAATTGCATATGGTTATTATTTAACAGGCTTACTAATACTTTTCCTTTTGCTTCTACTTTTTAAATTAAAATATTTAATTTCATCTTAATATTTTTTTTTTAAAGTTCAATAAAGTCCTTTATATTTTAAAAGTGAATCAATTATCCTATTTCTATCTTATTAGTTTTAATGGTATTAAGAAGTTTTCTCCACGGTTAATGGTTAAAGACGTAAATGACACAAATCAATATTATATTGTACTGGACAAAATGTGACCTCAATTTAGTTATTTGGGAGAGGTTTAGGTATTTGGGAGAGGTCAGTTCGGTATTTGGGTCCAAAAAGTGGATCATGAGCTCTGTCCAGATGTTGGTCAATCCATAAAAGGTAGTTAAAATAAAAGTTAAAGAAATATTTTATCTGATATCATATTATTCTGAAGATGAAAGATATAATTGTTATTGTTTAAATCTGTTATGATATTATTCTGAACATGAAAAATATAATTATTATTGTTTAAATATGTTATCATATTATTCTGAACATGAAAGATATAATTATTATTGTTTAAATCCGTTATCATATTATTCTGAAGATGAAAAATAGAATTGTTATTGTTTAAATATGTTATTATATTATTTTGAAGATGAAAGATATAATTATTATTTTTTAAATATGTTATCATATTATTCTGAATATGAAATATATAATTATTATTGTTTAAATATGTTATCATATTATTATGAAGATAAAGAGATATTTTATCTTTTGTGATAATATGCAAGTTAATTATATATTAATTAATAGTTGTTGAGAATAAAAGAGGAGCACCCGAGAATTAATGATGGTACACATGTTAAAAAGAATGTTTTCCTGTTAGCATTTGAAGATAAGTGGTGCCCGTTAGCAGGTGGTTTTTCTGTTACTAATTTTATACTTTTAGTAGAGATTATATTGTCGTGAGTGAAAGTTGTTAAACAAGTAAGCTATAAAAGGGGTTTGAGACCCTAGGTAAATGTATGCTATTTCTGAATACTAGAATGAAACTGAATACTTATCTTATTTTCGTAAGCTCTCACTGACTTGATCGTCGGAGTGTCATCAACAGGTAGAGCCTCCTCTGTCCTAACAGAGCCACTCTCCAGTGCAACTAGATTGACCTAATCGATTTGATATGTGTATCGATCAGACATAAACCCAACTAGATTTGACCCGACCTAATCAAGTCTATCTTAATCTCTCTTGAGTCCTACTCAACCTAGATCCAACTGGACTCAAATTGATCTTGGCCCGATCTAACCTAATATCGATCAAATTTGACCCAACCTAAACCCAACACAACTCTAATGAATGTGGGGTCATACCGACTCAGCTCAACCTAGAAATAGGTTGACTTAACTTAACCTAACATGGATACTCAACTTAACTTGACATGGTCCTAGCCTGAAATGTCTTCGAGACCAAAAAATAAGCCCAACTCGACTTGGTTTGACCTGACCCAACCCATATTGATCTCATCTAGACCTAGATCTGACTCAACACGACTCAACCTACACTCAGCCTGACTAGACTTGGTCTTACCTAGGTCCTGCCCAACTCGATTAAACACGATACCTGACCCTGTCCGTTTAGAGTTGGAACTGGGCTGACTTTGCTCATCGAAGGTTTGGCTAGACTTGAGTCCGAAAAGTATTTCCCTTCTATATCTTATATCTATAGTCTTTTTGCCCTGGTGTATCTCTTTCACATTTAAGAAAGTCTGGAATCTCAATTTATTAATTGGTGGAATACTAGTCAATCCGAAATTTTCTTGAATGATATTAAAGAAAAGAGTATTATAAAAATATTCATAGAATTGGAGGAACTGTTTATCTTAGATGACATGAAGGAATGTCCGAAAACATATAAAAAAACCCTTTATATTGGAATTTATAAAGAAACAATCCAATTAATCAAAACACTAAGTTCAACTTGACTTCCATTTTAACTCTCACCCAACCCTCCCTCCCAACCATTTTACCTCACTTAGCTTCATCTTTAGAGACTTTTGAACACACCCCACACTTTTCCGACCCTTATAACTTCTACCCCAAACTACCTTTCCATCTCCCAACCTGTCCATTTGTTTTCCTTGAACCACTCCTCTTGACTCTCTCCCTAAAACATCAATTTTTTCCCTCATGCCTCATGTGCTCTTAAACATTCTCCCAACTAGGCCAATTCTTTTCGCAACCCACCCACCAAAAGCTTCAACTGCTTCCCACACCCCTTATTCAACTTCTACCCCAACCTACGTTACTAACGAGTCCTACCTCATCCATGTGTTCGCCTCAAGCCACTCCCTATGACTCTCTCATTAAAATATAAAAAATTTCCCTCATGCCTCATATGCTCTCAAATGTTCCCCCAATGGGCCAACACCTTTTTGCGACCCATCCACCAAAAACTATAATTGCTACTCATACCCCTTATTCGACAATTTCTTTCCTGGATCTCTATATCTTTTGGATTTAGAAATGATTTCCAAAATATAGAATTCGGAATACAAAGTTGGTTTCCAAGTTTTACAATTCGGAAGCTAACTTTGTATCCGAAATCAACAATTTGGAAATCATTATAACTTTTAAATTTTAGAATTTGGAATACAAAGTTGCCTTTTGAATTCTACAATTCAGTATGACTTCTGAATTCTAAAATTTGAAATACTGTCTGCACTAAGGAAGAAGATGATGGAGGGTGCATGAACTTAGACTTAATTTTTAATTTCATTAAGAGTAAATATGACTTTTTCACCAAAAGTATGGAGGTGCGAAAAAGAAACATGGAGGTGGAAGAAATTGCGCCCTTTTTCAAGTTCTACCAAGCCTTAACCAAACAACCCAACCCATCTTTTCCACACCAAAAAATACCCCTCACCCATTACTCCACCCATGTTAAGCCCAACACCTCACCCAAATCTTGAGGAGAAGGTTCAACTTTCGGAAGATGGACTGTTTCTTCCTGCACCTCCATACCTTCTTCTCTCACCTCCATAAATTTTTGAATTTTCAAAAATGTCTCTCTATAATATTTCGGATTACATAATCCGAAATTCATTTTTCAAATTTATAATTAGCTTCTGGATTATGTAATCCGGAAGTCTTTTTTTAGATGCATTATTACTTTCCGGATTACATAATCCGAAAGTCTTATTTAGCTTCAGGATTATGTAATCGGGAAGTCTTTTTTCAAATGTATTCTGGATTACATAATCCAGAAACTAGTTTATGGGGTGACAAAAAAAGATAAAAATGTATTTTCATGATGTGTATGGAGGTGGAAGAAGAAGATATGGAGGTGCAGGAATAAACAGTCCGAAAGACGTTGATAGTGGCATCACTCACTCAAGGCCCACCAGGAAGTTACCAAGCCTTAATGGTTTCAGGGACTATAAGTTTGACTGGTCTATGCAACAATGCTGTTATTTATATTCTAAACCTTAGAATAAAAATCCGGTGTCATAATTCAAAGTTATTTCAAGACATACAAGCTGTTTATAAAACAAATCTCAAAGTAAAATGAGTATATGATAAATCTTTAAATAAAATGAGGAAGAGAAGATAGTTATTCACTTATGTTCTAAATCTAATTCAAAAACTCTAAGTATCCCCTCGATATCACGTTCTTGGGAGTTAATTTGTTTATAGAAATCTTTGCCAAATTTATGCAACAGATTGTTCGTATTCTGGAATCAGATTTGCGGTTCAATATGTTAAATATATTGTTTCTACTAGGGAGATGAGACGTAGAGAACTATTGAAGTCTTCTTCTCCTTCCTTCGGTCGGTCAGGTTGCTGGGTGATGAACTGAGATTCTTCTCGTCCTTTTGCTTCTCTTTCGGCACTTGATCTCAGGTGAATACCGAATGATGGGGGTACCGGCGAAGGCACTCCGACGTTCAAGTCAGTAAAGCGGGTGATGATGTTCTGGTAAGTGAACAGTAATAAATGACGTACATTTCTCCTTGGAATGCGTGTTATTTATATTATTTTACTGGGCCTACCTTGTTGGGTCTGTTTATCGAAGTGGATCTTGCTTAGGGTTGTATTACCTAATTCTTAATGGCGGATTAACTTCACTGACCTTGGTTTGAGCATTAACGGTAATGTGGGTCGGCCGTCGGCCAGGTTTCCATGATCCCGGTCACCTCGGCCAAGTCCCTAAGGTCTCGACCAGGTTTCCCTGGTCTCGATCAGGTAAATTGTCGGCTTCGTCGTCTCGGCCAAGTATCTTAGGTCTCGGTCAGGTTTTCCTAGTCTCGGTCAGGTAAACCAGGTCTTAGACAGCCAAGTGAGTCTCGGTCAGGAAGACCAAGGGTCGGTCTCGCCCATACCGATACATATATAAATTAATTTTTGAAACTATTTTACCAACATTTTTAAAGAAAATATAATAAAATATTTCTCTAAAAAATATAATTTTATTATCTAACTTACCACGAAACTCCTATATACACGCCACGTGTGGGTTTCATATACCATTGAACCTCATTTCATATTTTATCCATCATCTGGATATAGCAGATAAAGCCTCTGAAAACACAAACATGACCCTTCTGGTGTATTGTTTCATTCCACACAACACTTTCTCTCATCTCATTCATGGCTTTAGCACTTTCCTCCACCGCATTGTCAACTCTTCCAAACAGGTCTTTCCCTTTTGTCTCAACCACCATTCTGTTGCTGTTTCTCCTTAACTCTCTGTATTTTTCTTTGGATGCAGAGAAATACGTCAAAAGGTTAATTTGCCAGAAAGAACAGGTACATGGCTGGGTTTGAGCAGAAGAACAACTGCAAATGCAACAAAAGGAGTTTCAGCTGTGTGTGAGCCTCTTCCTCCAGATAGGCCATTGTGGTTCCCTGGTAGTTCACCACCTGAGTGGCTTGATGGCAGGTATATCAAAAGTTTTTGCAGTTAATTCATAGTTTAATTTGTAATTACATTACTACATCAAAATTTAACTGCTAAGTGCGTGTTTAATTGCTTAAATTTTGTGTCTGTTGCAGTCTTCCTGGTGATTTCGGTTTTGACCCTCTTGGATTAGGTAACACTACACAACGTTGTACTGTGTTGTGTTGTGTTGTGTTTAACTAAAACTGATGTTGTTGTGTTTGTGTTTGTGTGTGTGTGTGGTTAGGGTCTGATCCAGAGTTGCTAAAGTGGTTCGCTCAGGCAGAACTGATGCATGGAAGATGGGCAATGCTTGCAGTGTTTGGAATTCTGATTCCGGAGTTGCTGGAAAGAATTGGTTACGTTGAGAACTTCAACTGGTACGATGCTGGCGCGCGAGAGTACTTTACAGACCATACAACCCTGTTCGTGGTGCAAATGGGCCTGATGGGCTGGGTCGAGGGTCGAAGATGGGCCGACATGCTTAACCCAGGATGCGTTGACATTGAGCTCAAAGTGCCTCACATTACGCCCCCGAAGCCCGATGTTGGGTACCCGGGTGGGTTGTGGTTTGACCCGATGATGTGGGGTCGTGGGTCACCGGAGCCGGTGATGGTGTTGAGAACGAAGGAGATAAAAAATGGAAGACTTGCGATGCTGGCATTTGTAGGGTTCTGGTTCCAAGCTATTTACGTTGGGGCAGATCCCGTTGAAAATTTGATGGCTCACCTTGCTGATCCTGGTCACTGCAACATTTTCTCTGTAATTTTCTCTTCCTTCTTTTATTCTCTTCAAATTTTCCTAACAAAACTTCAAATACAAATACCTATTCTGAATTTTGTTTCCCTTCAAAATGCAGGCTTTCACGCGGTAGTGCTATATGTAAGGTTGAAGAAAAGAGGATATGAATCTGGAATCAACTGTTATTTACTTTAAACATCTACTTCTTCTTCTTTTTCTTCTAAATCTGAACTTTACAATTCACACAAGTTTTTTTTTTTTTTTTAATATTTTTTTTCTAGAATAAAATTCAATTCGATATTATTTAGATATTATTCAATTCGTTTTTTTTTCTTTTACTAAAATAGGGTAGCTTTTAAAAAATTATAAATTTGGGCAAGTCTGGCACGATGAAAAAGTTATGTCAAGTTGGCACAACTTTGTCACCTCAACTTGAAGTCGTGCTAATTTGACACGACTTCTACCATGTCAACTTGAAGTCGTCCTAAGTGAACACGACTTTTTTCACATCATATTTAAAAAAAAAATCTTATTTTTAAATAAATATATATTATAATTAAAATTGTAAGTTATATAATATTGGAAATTAATTTGATAAATAATTTTTTACGAAGGAATAAATACATATGTAAAGAAAATGAGAAAATTAATAATCAAACTTGAAATTGAATCTATTGTAACATTCAGTTCTACAATATGAACATTTTGTCGGCTTACTTGGAATTGAATAATCAATTTTGTTACGAATACGTTGAGTGTTAGGTCTTCCTGATTGATGTCAATGCATCATGGGGTCAAGTAACAAATTTGGTCCCGTGTAAGTAGACCAATAATCCTAATTTCGAACTGGATTAACTTATACCTCATAAGCCTTGAAAATATTGTGGAGACTATACACTGGGACCACATATATCGTTAGCTGTAAATGACAAAATGAGCAAACAACAATTACATGTGGACAAGGCAGACGTATAACTTGAAACTCCCCACAATCACACCACCATTCATTTAATTTAACTGTGTATGTCGTTGGGAAAGCGTCGAAGTTCGGTAGTCAGCATGTCTTCCACGTCAAAGACTGAATTTTCTCGGTCATATCCTTGCACACATGACACATATCAGATTGTGCTTCGTTCTTTCGTAGCAGAGCGACTATATCTTCTGGGAATTGATGTTCGGCTCGCAACATGCATTGTATTTCGGTCGCTCGTTCAACAAACCAAGCATTTGTAATTTCAAATATGGTTTTAACCAAAGCACAAATCGGTAAGGATCGGACCCTTTTCAAAATGGAGTTGATGCTTTCAGCAAGATTTGTTGTCATGTGCCCGTACCTCTTGCTCCCGTCATAGGCTTATGTCCATTTTTCCAATGGTATTTGATCAATTTAAGAGACTTCTTGTGGAAATTCTGCTTGTATAGCCGATAACTTTGCTTGTAGAATTGGCTGCTTCATTTCATAACCTGTGACAATTTCAAAGAACGTATTAATAGAAAATGTTGTGAATTGTTTGAAGTGCGTGATTGAAGTTAAGAAATGTTTACCCATGTTGATTATTTTCTGCTTTAACTCAACATCTTATTGAAATTGGATGCTATATGGCATATGTAATACACTGAGGTTAAACCATCTTCTTCCGAAGAAACTTCTGGAGATTGTAATGTTGATAATATTGTTGTTCCTTTATCCGTAATCATGCATAGATTTGACTGAGGTGTCACATATGCTCATAACAATTGGAAAACCCATATAAGGGCTTCCTTTGTTTCACCTTCAACAATGGCAAAAGCTAACAGAAAAATGTTTTGGTTCCCATCTTGACTGATGGCAGTCAACAAAGTGTCGTGATATTTTCCAGTCAAGAATGTGTCATCAACTTGAACTATGAGCTTGCAATATTTGAACCCTTCAATGCATGGCTTGAATGACCAGAACATAGGTTCTAAGATGTAATTAGATTGGTCTTTAACATCATCAACAACATACGAACAAGTAATATATTGCACTACAGTTCCAGGGACACTGTCTTGTACAACTTGCAACCTTCTTGGAAGATGATTATATGATTCGTCCCAATCACCAAACTCCATTGCAAGCGCCTTTTGTTTGACTACCCGTGCTTTTTTATATGTCACCGAATAACCAAGTCGATTCTTTATTTCCACAATTATAGTTTTTATCGGAATGGATGAATTCGCTTTGTCGAAGTTGACCACAAAGGAAGCTATTTGGCTTGAATCTAAATTTTTGTGATAAAATGAAACAAATGTGTTTAAACAAGTGTGAGGAGCTTCAATTTTTTTGATTTCCCATTGTTGTCGGTTTTTTGTAAAAGAGGCTTGGATGTGCCATTGGAAACCGTTGTTGTAATGAATGCAACATGTAGTACATTTATTCGGTTTTGATTCCACCACCATAAATTTGTAACCCTGATCAATGTGTTATTGTTTGATTGCATTCAAAGTTGACTCCTTTGAATTGAAAGACATGCCTTCCGAAAGGTCGAAATGTGTATTGTGGGTTCCACGACTAAATGATTGAACATTGTGGTTGGATGAAGTTGGGAAGGTCTGTTCCTCTGGAATGTACTCCTCTTGTTCATCATCTTCACTGAATTATGAACCATATATCTGATAAAAGATTCTTTCTTAGTGTTCGAAGAACTTCCACCAGAATACCAGGAATCCATATACACCGTAAATATAAAAGAAGAAAATGTGGAAGGGAGTTTTTAGAGACACTCTCATAGCAGTGTATGGAAGAATGTATGGAATGTTACCTGATAGTCTAATGTATATATTTCAAACTATGTTTAGTTTGAGATTCATTCATTATATTTGCTATATTATTTTCTAGCATAGGTGTGCAATGTTGAATTGAAAATATAATGTCATTTCAAAATCAAGAATTGACGTGCACAACTCAACATGATGTGCCAAAAACTATTTTTTAATTTTTTAAACTTTTAATAACTTTAGAAAATAAAAAAATTAATTGGGAAAAGCATGAATGAAAACAAAATCCAATCATTGACAAGAAAAGAAGTAGTTCACGTGAAGCCAACATCCATGACAAAAACAATTTTTTTATTTTTTAAACTTTTAATATCTTTGAAAAATAAAAAAAAATTAATTGAGAAATAACATGATTTATGTAAGTAAATATTTGTGTATGGAACTGAAATGGCTTCACAGAAATGCCAAAAATTGAGCAAGATAATCATACTAAAGAAAAAAAAAGTTTATTTACATAACCGGTCTAAAAATGTGAAATACCATAAATTGTTTGTAATATTATAAAGCCTCTGAGAGAGTTAAAACACACATCAAAGTTGAGTAATCAAATAACAAAAAGAACTGAATTTAGAGAACTTTTACATATTCTAAAGACATTAAATGTTAAATAAGATCACACCTACCTTTTTTTATGGATATATAAAATTATATATAGTAGTGAGACTATGAGAATTTAACTATTATGAAAAGTCATTTAAAATGTAAACATTTTTTAACATATTAATTTAGTAAAAGAGCAAAATTTATATTTGTTATTGTTCCTCCACTCAATTAGATTTCACCTTAATAATCCATGTTAATTTGTATTGCACGGATTCTTCAAATAAAGCTTCAATTCTAATAAAGAATAACACTTAAAGTACCTCTAAAAACTGCATTAAATTACCTTAGAAGAGAAAATGTGATTATTTGTTACTCGTAGAGATGAGGAGATCAATGGTTTGAGGATAAGTTCTCTCCAGTTATAGTATCTACGTTGCACGAAAAGCTGTCTCATCTTATTTAAACTCTCGTTTTTTTATAGACTAGAGTGTGTTCTCTCACTCATGCACTAAATTCACATGCAAGGTTCACAGGTTGGCAGGTTTCCTTTGTCTTCATTCAATAGTGAAAGAAGGAAAACTTTCAATTTCCAAAGTACATTTAAGAAGCGTGCTTCAAAACAGTAAGATAGATTCGTTGTTGACAAATTTTGACCCATTCAATAAAGGAAAAAAATCAACCATATATTTTGGCTTGAATGAGGTTGAGATGCAGAGGCTCAGATACAGTTAAATAGCAACATACACTCCTTTGCCAATGAACCTACACTCCTTAGCCAAACAACCTTGTTGACAAACCATGCTAGAAAAAGGAGAAATCTTATTACCAACTACACCTCTAACCTACTTGTGGGCACAATGTTGAAGGAATTCATCTTTCAGTTCAATATGTAGAGTTCTTCATTGTAACTGAGTGTTGCTAACTCACATTGATTCATAGTCTCCATAGTACATTCTGTAAATTCCCATCAACTACAAAATTGTGTTTGTTGTATGATTTAATTTATAATTTTTTTATAGAATTTATTTTCTACTTATTACAATAATTATTTTCTATATAGGATTAGTAATATTTGATTAACATAAGTTGTGAAAGTTTACACCTACTTCATTTCATTTGGATTGTTTAAAGACATTATAGTATCATGAATGAATTATAGTCATAACATTCTCGTATGATCTGGAAATCCTATCTTACCCCAACTACACAACGACAAAAAATCTATTATTTAGTCTTAATGTGTAATCATGGTTTTTAAAAATGTCGCAACTACAATTCTGGCCACATAGTTATGATATTTAGGGCCTTCGTGACCATGAAATTGAGGCTACAGTGGTTGCATTTGTTTGCAGACTTTTACAGTATCAAAGATTGAGACAAAATTGCAACCATGAATAATTTGTGATTCATTATAGTTGTTTATAATTTTGTTGTTTGAGTTTAATGAAGCCAATAGAAGGCATTCAGTTTAATGGTAATGGTCATTTGCATGATTGCACAACATACATGTAGTGGTACATTAACCATACTATCCGTTACATATCGGCTAAGGAATCGTCGCCTGACGATGATGTAAGTTAATTCATATTCTTGCCTTTTACTTTTAACAATATCAACATGTATATAATGAAGTTAACAATTGTTTCCGAACATTATGACACGCCACGGATCATCTTCGTCAATCCAGTTATTCGGGTATTCCACAACCATCCACATCCACACACATGGATCGTCTTCTTCACCTCTCACTTCATTCTCCACACCATCAGATTCCTTACACGTATGACTTTTTACCTTCTGCATATAATCCAACATCATCCATGCATTGTTGATCCACAATGGCCTCACCAGGATCTCATAAAGAAGCCAATAACAATGATGACGAACATATCGTTGATGATCCTCTTCCACCTCCTCTTCTGTCTGATCATCACCCTCCACGACAAGTACGAAAACCACATTGTGATACATCTTCCCATAAATAATTTACTTCCAATAGTTCAACCTTTTATTTTTATTTTATATCCTGTAATGAATCTTACTAATTTGTCTAGTTCTAATTAAACTCTTCTCATCATTACGTATTCTATAAAACCATTACTTTCCAAGGTATTTATTTTGCAAATCCACAACAACAATTCTCTATTTATTTTCCAAATACAATAACAATTCTCAATTTTCTATTTATTTCCAAATGTAATAACAATTTTCTTCATATTTTTTTATCAATCAAATAACCAAATTAATATATTACATTACTATCAAACATGATCCATACACGATTATTCAATTTTTTGTTGATTAAAACTATCACACTCAGAAAATTATGTATCAAATTAATTTTAAACATTACATAACTTAATAATCAATATATAAACAAGAAAATTTTAAAAAAATATAAAAAAATATGACGTGACGGAAATCGTGTCAACTTGACACGACTTCAGGATGATGTGGTAGAAGTCGGGCCAAGTTGTCACAACTTCAGTTTGAGATGACAAAGTCTGACCTACTTAGTTGGACTTCTTCATATAAAGTCGTGCGAAATTGACACGACTTACCCAAATTTGTAATTTTTTTAAAGTGACCCCATTTTGATAAAAGGAAATAAAAACTATCCTTATTTAGTAAAAAAAAAACCTTACAATTCACACCATCAAGTTTTTTTTTTAATATTTTTTCTCTAGAATAAAATTCAATTCGATATTATTTAAATATCATTATATTATTTTTTATTTTACTCTATGTATGAGAAATATGCGTACAAGAGAAAAGTCTAGTCTAATGTGTGTAATTTAGTTTACATAAAAGAAATATAAAAATGAAATGTACCATTGTCAGAGAGGAAACATAGGAATGAAATGTACCTTTGAAAAGAAAAATACTAAAACAAAGTCAAATATTGTTAAAAATAAATAATATAGAGTAATTAAACTACTTTTAATATTTATGTTTTAAATTTTGTTTAATATTGTAGAGGTATGAGCGTGAGTTTATTAGGCTTTGGCTTATTATGCAAAATAGATAATGAGTTATCTAGAATTTAGAATTATTTATGAAATGTAGATTATGGGTTATTTAGTATTTATTTCACAATCTAAAATTACAACATAACTATACTTCTTCTTTATTTGTGTTGTAAAAACGTAGTTATTTCTTGTATTTTTATATTTTATCTTTTATTAATGAAAAAAAAAGTTGCTAATGTGTTTAAATAAACTATAGATTTTTTAATACTATACATTATACATAATATTGAAGACAAGGAATTTTTATTTTATTTTTATTGATAATTGCTATTATGTTTAAATAAATTATAATTATTTTAATACTATAGATTATATGTAATATTGAAGTATTTAAACTTAACTAAACCAAATCATATATAATTTTTATGATTGGATACATGTTTAAAAAAACAAATTAAATTTTCTGATTGAAGGTATATTTTTTTTAAAAGAAATAGAGTATATCAAACCAAATTAGTCCCTAAATGATGATTTAGACAATTGGATACAAAATAAAAAACTAAGAAAACGACGTAAATTTTTTATGATTGGGTTGAATGTATTTGTATACCAAAAATAAAACCAAATTATGACAAAAAAACACTTTTGATTTCGCCCGCTAATGATGAATTACACAAGTTTATACAAAATGAAAAAACTAACAATCATAGTAAACTAGTTAAATAACTAAAATAAAACCTTAATTGAAATTGGAGAAATAAATTAAAAATAAGTAAAATTGGAAGAATAAAACACAAATGTTGTGATCAAATAGAAATTGAATTAGAAAGTGTTATAAATGGTAAATTCCATCCAAGATGTAAAAATATTAAGAAATTGATGTTATCTTTTATTGATAAAGATAATGGGAGAATGTTTGGGTTGGCATGCCGAAAAGTATATAAAGTCCAAAGAAATCGGAAGAAACGAAAGGAGAAGCATGTGGAGTGCAAGGTGGAACTATTCTTAGAAGAAAACACATAATCATCATTCATCGCCCTCTCTTCTCTCATCTCTCTCATCTCTCACACCCAAACACCAAAATCCAACCTCCAACATGACACCCCACCTCACTTTCTCTTCCCAAATCCAACACCAACACCAAACAAACCAAACCCCACCCCAAAAAACAAACAACCTTAATCTCTCCGGCCAGCGGTCCATTACTCCAACAACAACGCAATGGCCGCTGTTAGCCTCCACCACCTCCTCCTCCTTCTCTTCCTCTTCTTCCTCTTCTCACTCTCTTCTTCAACCGAAACCCAATCCCTCCTCCGTCTCAAGCAATCCCTCGTCAACTCCGATCGCTCTCTCTCCTCATGGATCCCCAACGTCTCCCCTTGCTCCGGCACATGGCTCGGCGTTGTCTGCTTCAACGGCGTCATCACGGGCCTCCACCTCTCCGACTTGGGCCTCTCCGGCCCAATCGACGTCAACGCCCTCGCCGAGATTCGCGGCCTCAGAACCCTCAGCTTCATCAACAACTCCTTCTCAGGACCAATGCCGGAGTTTAACAAACTGGGTTCAATCAAGTCCCTCCTTTTAACCCAAAACCGTTTTTACGGACCCATCCCAAACGACTTTTTCTCCCCCTTGAAATCCCTCAAGAAACTCTGGCTCTCTGGCAACCGCTTCTCCGGCAGCATCCCCCAATCCCTCACCAGGCTCGAGCTTCTCAAAGAGCTCCACCTCGAATACAACTCCTTCTCCGGCCTAATCCCTGACTTCGGTCAAGGGCTAAAATCGCTGGATCTTTCCTTCAACAAACTCGAAGGACCCATTCCCCAGAATCTGGCGACGTTCACCGTGGACTCTTTCGTAGGAAACGACGCTCTGTGTGGGAAGCCGTTGGTGAAGGCGTGCGAGGCTTCCACCACGTCGTACTCGATGCCGAGCAACGTGGGAGAGGAGGAGTACGGGAGCAACTGGGCGAAGAAGGTAATCGTGGTGCTAATGCTGGCGGTAGGGGCGGCGTTGATGTTTCTGTTTTTGACGAAAAAGCGGCGGGGGCAGTTCACTGCGGTGAGCAGGAGCAATAGCGCGGATGAGGTCAGGGAGGTGCAGGTGTCCAGCGTGAGGGGGAGTGTGGGCGAGAGGAGGGAGAACAAGAGGGGGGACATAGTGATGGTGAACGAGATGAGAGGGGTGTTTGGGTTGCAAGACATGATGAAGGCGGAGGCGGAGGTGTTGGGGAACGGGGCTCTGGGGTCGGCGTACAAGGCGGGGATGGCGAACGGGTTGTGCGTGGTTGTGAAGAGGATGAGGGAGATGAATAAAATGGGGAAGGAAGTGTTTGACGCCGAGATGAGGCAGTTCGGCAGGATACGACATCGTAACGTCATCACTCCCCTCGCCTACCACTACCGTAGGGAGGAGAAGCTCTTGATCACCGAGTACATGCCCAAAGGAAGCTTGTTCTATGTTTTGCATGGTAACACACCCAACACTAATCATATATCACACTTTTATAATAATGAATGTGTTGTTTTAACAATTGCACACTATATGTTTGATTTTTCAGGTGACAGAGGATTATCTCATTCTAAATTGACATGGCCTACCCGTTTGAACATCGTTAAGGGAATTGCAAGAGGGTTGGGTTTTCTTTACACTGAATTTTCCACCTATGACTTGCCTCACGGGAACCTTAAGTCTTGCAATGTTCTCCTAAGTGATGACTATGAGCCTCTCTTGAGTGACTATGCCTTTCAGCCACTAATCAACCCCAGTGTTGCAATGCAGGCATTGTTTGCCTTCAAAACCCCAGACTATGTGCAGAATCAGAAAATTTCACAGAAGACCGATGTTTACTGCCTTGGAATCATCATTCTTGAAGTCATCACAGGGAAGTTCCCTGCCCAGTATCACAGCAATGGCAAGGGTGGGACTGATGTTGTGCAATGGGCCCATTCTTCGGTTTCTGAGAGAATAGAAGCAGAGTTGATCGATCCAGAGTTGTCAAACGACACAAATTCACGCAATCAGATGCTGCAACTTCTCCATATCGGGGTTGCTTGCACCGAAATTGACCCTGATAAAAGACCAAAGATGAAAGAAGCTATTAGAAAGATAGAAGAGGTAAAAGTTTAAAGATATATCAATAAGCTAGCTTAGTGATCAAAGACCAAAGATGAAAGAAACTATTAGAAGGATAGAAGAGGTAAAAGTATATCAATAAGCTAGCGTAGTTCAAGTTTCTTTTGTAGATGACAATTGCATGCTTTGAGGGTGGGAATGTTCTTGATCCTTTGCTCGTCCAATTACATTAATGATCTTCTTAGAGTAAAGTGGTATGCACTAAACACTGATTTTCTGCAAGAGGAAACAAAGAACAAAGAAGAATGGGGATAGAATAGTAGAAAGGGTGAAAGGTTTCGATAGTTTCACATGGTAATGTATTTTTGAAACTTGATAACTAGCCTTTCTCATAATTTTGCCCTTTAAAAAGGAAAGCATGTAAAAATACTCAAGCTTTAAGTTGCCATCTATCCTTGTAAGTGTATACAATCCTCTCCCTCTCTCTCACTCAACAAAGCTTTCATGAAAAGTTGATCATTATAAAACTCCTATTTCACATCTTCAATTGCTTCTTGAATAAAATGATGTTTCATTGGCTATGTGTTTTGTTCTTCTATCGCAGACTAGTTTTTTTCCATAGCAATGGTTGATTTATTACCACAACGAATAATGGCAAAGCTTTATTTTTCACCAAAATATTTAAGTATTTTCTTCAACAAAATTGCTTGTTGGGTTGCTAAACCAGTCGAAATATATTCAGTCTCTGAAAAAAATTTGAGACACAGATTGTTACTTCTTTGTACACTATGAAAATACTTTAAAGCCAAGTGAAAAAACATGTCCAAAAGTGTTTTTCATATTATCCATGCATCTTGTCCAATCATTATCACACAAACCAATTAACATTGCTTTAGTTTTGTTGTCATATTTTATCCCATTGCTCAAGGTGCTTTGAATGTATCTTAACACCCTTTTTGTTGCACCTAAATGGATAGAGTAAACTTATTGCAAACATGATATTGGGCCTTGAATTAGTAAGATAAAATAAATTACCCAGTAGGCTTCTATAGTTGTTACCGTCAACTTTCCTTCCTCCATCTTCTTTCTTCAACTTTTCATTCATAACCAACAATGTATCAGATGGATTACACCCAAACATCCTAAATTTTTTCAATATTTTCTCAGCATATTTTGACAAACCAAGACTCCAACATCCAACGTTTTTTTTTAAGTTTCTTCTTCAAAAGCTAATGTAAATATAGTTTCAAAAGACTAAATTAATAGTTTATTCGTTAGGGAAAATTTGTTTTAACGAATGGTCACAAGCAACTCAGTCTTATTCATACTTGCAATGTGTCATTTTGTTACTTACATGTAATTTCTTAATCTTGTTTTTTCTTATATTTTTAAGTAATCACTATTTTAATTTAAAAAAAGAATAAAATATAAACTACTGACTTTAACCCCAATATATACACTACAAGAAAAATCATTAAATAGAAATCAATTTTAGAAATAAAAAATAAATAGTTGTTATAATGACTAAATTAGAGACAATTTTAGATACTAATTTTTTTTTTAGTTTCTAAATTAGTTTCTATTACTATTAAATGGTTTTTAAATTGGTATCTAATTAACAACAAAAGTTTTTGCTACCAAATTTAGAATCTAAATAATTGGTAGTTAAAACCTTGATAGCTAATTAGATATCAATTTAGAAACTATTTAACAATAATAGAAACTAATTTAGAAACCAACAAAATTTTAGTTTCTAAAATATCTCTAATTTAGTCACTATAACAACTAATTATTTTTTGTCTCTAAAATTGGTTTATATTTCATGATTTTATTGTAGTGGTAATATCGAGTTTAGTTTATTAAAAAAACACTTTTGATATTAAATATTCTATCAAAGGTATTACTTATTATTTTTAAAAGAAAATTATGTTAATTTATTTATTTATTTCAATACTAATAAAATTTAAATAAACTTATGTAAGATATCAAATATCATTCCAACTCAATTTTTTTTAAAAAAAATATATATATTTCTCTCCTTATATGTTGATAATCTTACTTATTTTCACTTCATGTATAATTTCTAAATCATACTTGAATTCTTAAATGAACAATGTGAAAAATAAGTTGAATTTTGTACCAAAAAAAAGTTTAAACCATATATATGCATCCTTAACACCAATGAGATCCAAAAAAAATCAGGAAAAAAATTATATATTGATTGATTACTAATATTCCGTCTCATTTTTTTCTATCATTAAACCTGAATTCAAGAAATCAAACCAAGGACTTATTTAATAAGTTTATTTATATTTAAGATCATTTAGTATTGCCATTTTTTTTTTTTGTAATTGAGTCTAGAGTATTCCGACAACATTAGTGCTGCCTAAATCCTCAGCCTGCTAGGTTGGAAAATAATGCCAACAGAGAAATTATATGATCTAAAATTACCATGGCCCAACTCATTTTTATTTTTTATTTTTATTTTTAAATTAATTTTTTTACCTATATGTCAGGTTTCGATTGATCCACATTATTATTAACATGTGGTGGTGACGCGCAACCAACCATGCAATAATGTATCGTTCATTCACAGTTACACTAAAACCTTCAAAGCTGAAAAAGAGAAGAAAAAAAGCTTGTTATATTGTTAAATTAATCACACTTTATTAAAAATACAGAAGTTAAGATCTCATCTCCTATAAGAAACTGGATAATGCTCTTTGACATTCATTGGCTACATTAAAGCTGTAAAACATACAACTTTTCCAGATTCTTCTTCCTCTTTTCCATGATTCATACATCCAAATGAATAGGAACACTACTTCATCTTCCATGCTGTTTATGCTACTAGCTTCCATGTGAAGAGTTCAGCATGCATAATCAGAATGGTTCCACTACAGGAGAAGAGGCCAATCATATCTCAAGAACAATATCTGCTAGGAAAAAAAAAATTAGTATATCATGTAAAACAACTAAGGCATGATTACATGAACTTAGGCACTGAGTAAAATGTAATAATGTAAATAAACTATTCAATGTTTAGAGCTTACATTCAGAATCAGTCTTGACCCATTTACTTCCATTTTCTGAAATAGTAGCAAGTTCCTCTTCATCATCACCATCATAATTATCCTCATCATCATCAGAGTGAGAAATTGGTGTGGCTTCAAGGTACTTCTTTATGAACGGTGTAGCTGAACATGAACTTTGAGGATATATCTTTTTGTGAAGTATTGCCCTCAAAATCTGTGATCACAGGCAGAGAAATGAGAATTTAAAAAAAAACTTTGAAGGGGTGATTAAGCTGATTTGCTTAGTTTCTCATCTACCTTCTCCATTCTGGACTCGGTGGAAAGTGGATCTTTGAACAAAGGGGTGGGTTGAAAACCACTTTTGCAAGCAAGGATCTTCTTAAGAAGAAAAGAGAGTGATTTCTTGCCAACACCTCTCTTACTGCTATTATCCAAACAACAATCTTTTCCCCTGCTGAATATTATACTCTTGCTTGGGTAGAAATTACCACGGTTGGCATTGGAGCCATCAGAAAGAGACTCATTTTCTTTACCTTCAGAATCCAACCTTGAATGCTCACTGCTCAAACATTCCTTGATCAGATCATTGGTGTGTTCTTCTTGTTCACCTCCCAAATTTGGCTCCACTCGCCCCTTAAAGAATATGCTGAACTCATTCTGAAGATTTGCAACTTCTTCCAGCGTGATCTCTTGTGTGCAATCCTTGAAGGAAGATGAATCCTCCGCAGTGTTGTTACTCCTTCCACCCGAATCTTCTCTAATGGTGTTGCTCCCAAACGTTCCAATTGCAAGGAGTGCTTGAGGCCAGTCACTGAACTCTTGTTTGCAAGGTTCATGCTTCATGTAATCTGAAGGAGGAAAATCAATCATCAAACTCACTCCATGATAGAACACAAGGTAAATATAAAGCTGCAAACACAAAGTTAATATTTTTCAACTGAATCATTATTATTATTTTCTTAGTGTTACTTTTTCTTGTACCCTTTTTGATAAATTAAACAGTATAATAACTGCAGCATATAATTCACTCTACCTAATCAACCTCAAGTAGCATAGTTTCTTTTCCTGTAGAATAAACAATCGTTTACTCAACAGTACACAAGTAGACACCACCAAACCTAATTCTGTGAACATTATTTTGTTGTTCTTAACTCTGTACAGAATAGTGTTTTATCACTATGTGCATCTAGAAACAAAGCTCATAGCTAGCCAACGTCACAATCAGCACAGAGTATATCAAACCATGTAAAAACTGTGGCAAAAATGATCCTCTCACTGGAGAATGATGAGAGCAAGGAAAAAAAATGCTTACGGGTAGCTGAAATCGATAAAGTACGTTTGTTTTTTCCGTTGCTACCACTGATCCTGTTTTGCATCCACTCAAAAATCTGCAAAGGAAGACATGATCATGATGCATGGTAGTTGGCAATGAAGAATAACGTGAACACAAGAGAAAGCAAGTTTTTCTTACCTTCATTTTGGTGAATCAACTTTAGAGATCCTTAGGGTAAAATATATAGAAAATTTTGAAAGATGCAGAATGAAGAATGCAGAGTGTGCTAAGCAAAGTCCAGCAAGTGGTGAGCTGCAAAAGGATGTAAAGTTTAAATACAGTTGCTAAGTTGTGGTTCAAGTTCCCAAACAGTGACTTTCGCAACCTCTTGATTTCTCTAAGTTGTCTTTTTATCAACCCTTTTCCCAACCATAGTTTTTTTATTTTCTTGTCTCCTTTGCTACCTGATTTTTTATGCAAAAAAAATAAACAAATGTGGCCAAATCGATTAGGGAAACTCGATTTCTGATGAAGGATCTAAAACCTTCAAGAATATTACGTGGCATCCAAATATTGGAGTGTTCATCATTTTCATACCATATCCATGGCAATGTAAGGTGGTCTTCTTTCTACCTTTCTATTTTACTGTGGGTTTAGAGGTCTAAGGAAGGCACCAGGACACCAAACTGTGGGTTCAACGTGGCAAGTTTTGTTTTAGGCAGAGGGTTAATGGAGGATTAAGAGATCAAAACTATCTTAATTTTAGTGTTTTAAGACTTGTTTTTGTAATAGATTGGAGTATTCTAGTATTGTTATTTATTATTTTAAAAATGTTTTTGTTAACACCTTCTCTACCATGACACACATTTGATGCTCTCAATGTGTCAAAAAATATGGTGTGGCAAGCACAATTTTGTAACAATAATGATTTCAGAAACACGTTGGAGATTGTTTCTCTTAACTCTTGTCCACCACCACCGAGGACTCCTCCGGTGACGCTCATCTCCATATCCTAGCTTCGTCGGGTTTTTTGACTATGATGGGGTTATTTTTTTTTTTTGTTTTTACCAAAATGGGGTCCGTTTAAAAAAAAATTACAAATTTAGGCAAGTCGTGCCAATTCGGTACGACTTCATATGCAAAAGTCGTCCCAATTAGGCACGACTTCTGTCATGTCATACTAAAGTCGTGTCAACTTGGCACGACTTCTGCCACGTCATATTTTTATTTTTTTAATTTTATTGTTTATATATTGGGTAGTAAGTTATGTAATGTTAAAAATTAATTTGATACATAATTTTCTAAGAGTGTTAGTTTTAAGGAACAAAAAATTGGATAATCATGTATGGA
>Ga0123342_1002928_pt1 | contig 28001 bp, 12 predicted proteins | sample Turbeawhitnodule_FD_89960 | JGI IMG/M metagenome (GOLD analysis project Ga0123342, IMG submission 89960) | Root nodule microbial communities of legume samples collected from Mexico - Turtle bean Mexico white nodule | ecosystem: Host-associated > Plants > Roots > Nodule | place: Mexico: Nepantla... | reverse complement strand
TTTTTTTCATTAACACTTTGCTATCAAATTCATACATGCTCCCCCATTTTCTATATAAAAAAGTGAATTAGACAAGTGTGATTATATATATATACATACATATATATATATATATATATATATATATATATATATAATTGGTAGAATTTGATATAGTTTTACATAAAATAAAATATTTTTATTTTTACATTTTTTATTAGATAAGATATTGATAATTATATATGATAAGTTTGATATTAGTTTTACGATATTTTTATGTTACAATAGTTTTTTTAATCATTATATATGAATAACTTAATATAATAAAAGTATGATGTCTTCTTAAAAGTATGATAATTTTTTTTTGGAATTTAAAGATATAATCTAAGATGAATAATAATAATACACCCAGTATAAAAAAGTATCACTACGAGAATATAACATCTCAATTAGATTAGGTTCATATTTTATACTTAAACAGTCATACTCTCACTAGAATGAATGTGTATATTACAATGAAAAAAAAATCAATAACAATAGGAACCAAACCAAAATTTATATTTAAGAAAAACTATACTTTCCAAAACTTATATTTAAGAAAAAACTACTATCTTCTTCTAGATAAGTTTTGTAATTATAAATAAGGTTAGTTAGTTCACTGCAAAAAAATCATGAAATAAAAACTAAATTTAGAGATCGAAATTAATTAGTTGTTATAGTGACTAAATTAGAAACCATTTTAGAAACTAACAAAATTTTTTGTTTCTAAATTAGTTTCTATTATTGTTAAATAGTTTCTAAATTGGTATCTAATTAGCTATAAAGGTTTTAATTAACTATTATTTAGATTCTAAATTTGGTAGCAAAAACCTTGGTAGCTAATTAGTTACTAATTTAGAAACCATTTAACAATAATAGAAATTAATTTAAAAACCATTTTTTCTTAGTTTTTAAAATGGTCTTTAATTTAGTCACTATAGAAACTAATTATTTTTATTTTTAAAATTAGTTTTTATTTCATGATTTTTTTTTGTAGTGATTTGTTTTTGTAAGAAAATAATATCTGATAGGTAAGTAAGCTTTGGGTTTGTGCTAGGTGGATGTTATTGCAATGTTGTTAGATGTTCTGGTTGTGTTTACTACTTTAAGGTTTTTTCTTTCTTTGTGTAAAGTTTTTTTCTTTCTTTGTGTAAAGTTGAAGTATATCTAAAATGCTATTTTTATTTAATTAGTTCTACATCAATAGAGAAAAGGCAAAATTATATTCTCATAATCTAAACCAATTTTTTAAAAAGATTTGACTAATAGAAGAGGACAAAATATCAAACCAAATTGATTAGACTCCATTCTAAGACTATGAAAACATTTAATCCATTCTTTAAAAATGTGATAAACGTAAAAATTTAAAATTCTAGACATAGTTGGCTTGCACTACCATTATAAAATCACTCCAAATACATATCAACCTTGAACTATTCACAATTCAATGACTAATATGAAACCATCAATCTTCAAAGCAATATCAATACCAATATAAAAGATAAATATCTCCATATATTTATCAATACTTTTATTAAAAAAATACCAACACAAAAAAAAAAAATACAAAATTTCATCGAACAACATCTTCAATAACCAAATCGAAGAGACTGTTAAACAACTATAGATATTTTGGATATTTTACAAAGATAATTATTGTCATTAAAATATTTCAACATAGGGAAATATCCAATATTATTATCTATAATTTTTTTTAAAAAGTTATCGATCATGCTTAAACCCATAACAATATAATTTTTAAGCAGAAACAATAATAATTGGTTCTCCAAACCTCTGATTATTCCTCATGCTCAGTACACACTAAATAACGTGGATGAAATGAAAGGAACAATACCAATATTCTTAATTTGAATGATAATGATACCACTAATCTTAATAACATGCAATGCAAAGCTTCATAAAGATAATTATGATTTTTAACACAATTTAAAATAAGTTGAATTCAATCTTACATCCATGAATAGAGAACCACTAATTATTAATTACAAGTTTTAATTTAATAATAAATGCTTCATCTAACATATGTATTGGGAACTTTGGTAAATGTTGGTGAGTTTTTAAATATTTCATATTCTATGAAAAATACAGTGGAAGTTACAGTATGAAATTTAAATTAAATGAATACGTAAAAAATTGAAGAAAGTAGTTTATCACTATTCTATACTTATAGATTAAAATATTAGTTAACATATAATAGTAATAAAATATATTTTAAAGATGTGTATCAAAGAAATAAACAAAGGAATTAACATATAAAATATCCATCCAAAAAGGCTATGCATAGGAGAAGAACATATTAATTGTTATTGGATTAGTAGAAATTTATTGTGTGGGATAAAATCATAAAAATATGAGAGAAAACCACTACAGTGCTTCTTCTTTTAACCACGCGTGTGCATTTTCATTAGTGGTGGATGTCTTTTCAATTAATAATGAGGATTATAATTATTTAGTGTATAAAAGGTAGGTGGAACTTGGAAGAAGAATCTAACAACATTATTTAACTTCTCTATAATGATGTAAGAGTAGTTTCACACTTTTCTACTTAATTTATGTTAATTAAATAATTATATAGAATCATCAAATGGACTGTGACTCATAAATCAACTCAACTTAACCCACCCATGAAATAATCCATTGGAATTAATTATTCTTCTTCATTTTTATTATTTTAAAAAGCTGAAATAAATGCACAAAAATAAAACAAAAACCTTCTATTTTTTTTAAATATTTTATACAAAAAAAGTGTCTTGAATTAATATCACCAACTAAATAGATTGTTAATCACATTAATGTTTTTGACCCATTTAAAGATGTTTTTGTACCATTTCATGTAACTCAATTTTGGTCATCTTCAACAATGTTTCCACCATAGATTGGAGCTTTATTTATTTGTCCAAAAGATCCATTAATTTGAAAGATAAGCCTCCCTTATACCCTTCTCTATACCTATCAATGTATCATTATCTATACTTTGCTACCAAATCTGGATCTCTTTTGCAAATAATCTCCTTCCACTATAATTTTTCACCTTCACTTTCCTAAAAGTGATGAACTAATCAAAATATTTTGTATCTTTATTCTCATCCACCCTCTTCTTTTGGCTTATACATTCCTCTGCCTCACCCTTTTTCTTTTTTATAATCACAAAAAGCTACAAAATATGAGTGCTCAATTCTTAAATAGTTTCATATATGTATTTTTAGATGAAATAGGATCTCCAACAATAAAATTATGTAATTTGTTTATAAATATGACATATAGTTTAAATAATAAATATAATAGTTATCATGCAAACATTTTTTATTATAAAAGATTAACAGTTTTTTTTAGAAACACTAAAAAAAATTCAATAAGTAGCAATCCAATTTAAAAGAAAATAACTAAATCAATACTAATTTAAAGACTAAAATATTATTAGTATTTAAAGTAATTTCTGTTATTAATAAAAATTTATAAAATAGTTTCTAAATTGAATATCTAAATTAACAACCTAGGTTTTAACTAAGGATTAGTATCAATTTTAAAATTATTTTATAATTTTTTTATTAATAATATAAACTAATTTAGATATAATAATTTTTTAGTTAATAAAATAGACTCTAATTTATTGAAATAAGAACTAATTATTTTGGTTTTTAAAATTAGTTTCTATTTAATAATTTTTTTTAATGAACGTATTTTACAATTCTTTTCAGAAAATTTATTTAAAATTTTTATAATAACAAAACTCTAAAAATTGATTTAAGTCTGGTTTGATAAAGTATTATGAAATGATTATTTTTTTACTATAACTAAATTTCAACCATCAACATATAAAATCCAATAATATAATATTAATAAAAATATTTCGTCATATTTAATATTCAAATAGTAATATACAACACTGAAAAATTAAAAAGAAGAAAATTATATAGACTGTGGGAGGAAATAGTTGACCCACAAGAGCGACAAATTATGTAAGATAGACCTATAAGTATCCTTGGGCCTTACATTTTTTATTAGGGATAACAGTTACCTGAATTTTCATTCTAATTTAACTGTTATTGGATCATGAACTATGTTTTAGATTTAATTATTATTTAGTATTATAATTAATTATATTTCAATCACGATTATAGCATGAGTTAAATTAATTGAATAGCAAAACTCAAAAGTTTCCGACAAAAAGTTGAATTTTTAAAACATTACTGATTACAATAGAAGGTGTTTATCTATGAGTTGCTTAGGTTCTATTCTTCACATACTTAACCAAATCATTGCTTTGTTTCTATTTAGCTAGGCTTGGTAAGAACAAGTTGTGCCACTCCCCTTTGTTTGTTTCCATATTTGATTAAACAACATCATAATTCATAATTGTCTTGTTTTTAACACTACTACTAATTAAGAATTCTATTCTTTAAAAAACAATACTGGTTTCTAATCAATTATGGAATTCTTCAACTTTTTGTAATGAAAAATAATATTATTTTTTTCACGTATTATAACTCCATTAATCTGTCCATGATTCCAATTAAAAGTTGCTTTTACAATTGTCATATAGTGATTCCTCGTTAGTGGTATTACTCGTGTCCTTGTTTTTGGAATTTAAGGCCATTTTATCATAAATTATAAAACTTTTAATTTGCAGAAAGGGAAGGGTGAGTGGGGTTTAATTTAACTTAATTTGCTTTAATTTAATTTTTACTTTTCAATCTTCTGTCTAAAGATGGCCCACCCGCCGCGAAACAACATATAAATATATAAATATATATATATATATATATATATATATATATATATATTAGTATAAATGAATCTTTTAATAGGTACAAACATGTTTCAATTAACACGTATATTGGGTAATTAATCCTTCAACAGTTGTGGTTAATCCATTATTGGATGAAAATGTTTATTAATTGTGGATTGTACTTGTAGTTAGATCAATTATATTTATTTGGCTACCAAGTCCATTCTATATTTATTTCTCAGATTCATGCACCTGCTTTTGCACATCTTTTCATCATTCGATAACGAACCAAGGTACTAGGGCATAAAACCAAGTATTTATATATATAATACTTGTAGTAATAGCTCTCTTTTGGGTGCATATAAATTTCTATCTGTATGAAGTCTTTCTCCAACCATTGTTTCTGTTGTAGTACTTGTATTATTTAACTGGCAACATGTATTTGGATTATCTGCTTAGGCTTGAGCTTCTCCCTTCTTCTTTTTTTCTCTTTATTGCTCCATGAATAACTCAAACATTTCCTTCAACACAAATTAAGTTTCATTGAATATGGCATTGAAGAAGTTCATAATCCGAAGCTACGAGGGTCACTCTGATAGAGCTCAGGTAGAAGATCTTGAGAGAAGATGCAAGGTAGGGCCATCAGAAAGCGTGCTAGACACTATGGGGGACCCCATGTGTAGGATCAGAAACAGTCCCATGTACATAATGCTGGTATATATACTATACATTACCATAACATTAAAATAACTATACTTAATTAATCTTCATCATCTCCCTCACCCTTCAGCCTTTATTTACATGGATCACAATTTATAATCTTCTTTTCCTCTTATTCTTTTCCTCTTACTCTAACTGGTGTGTTCATCTTTGGTTTGTATGATGTTAGTTAAGTGATGTAATTTAGTAAGGTAATACTACCTAGAATTGTGTGCACTACTTATTGGTTAATTTGGTGGTAGGTAGCAGAGATGGAGAATGAATTGGTTGGTGTCATTCAAGGCTTAATAAAAATGGTGAAAGTTCACACTCATCCTCCAAAGGATATGGCAAAGGTGGGGTATGTCTTAGGCCTCAGAGTTTCTCCTCATAGTAGAAGAAAAGGCATTGGGTCAAGTCTAGTGCAAAGGTTAGAAGAATGGTTCACTTCCAATGATGTGGAGTATGCATACATGGCCACAGAGAAAGAAAACCACGCCTCAATCAACCTCTTCATGGAGAAGTATTGCTACACCAAGTTTAGGACTCCAACTATACTCATAAACCCTGTGAATCATCATCTGTTTCAAATCTCATCCAACATAGAGATAGCTATGGTGAAGGTTGAAGAGGCTGAATCCCTCTATAGAAGATTCATGGGATCCACTGAGTTCTTCCCTAGTGACATAGAGAATATACTAAGGAACAAGCTAAGCTTGGGAACTTGGGTGGCTTATTTCAAAGGGGATAGTGATTTTGGTTTAGATGGAGAAGTTCCCAATAGTTGGGCTATGCTTAGTGTTTGGAACTGTGGGGAAATCTTCAAGCTAAGGCTAGGGAAAGCACCTTTGTCTTGCATGTTATTCACAAAGAGTTGGAGCTTGATTGGTAGAATGTTCCCATGCATGAAATTGCCAACCTTGCCCAATTTTTTTAGTCCTTTTGGGTTCTACTTCATGTATGGTGTGTACAAAGAAGGGCCATTCTCTGGAAAGTTGGTTAGGGCATTGTGCCAGTTTGTGCACAACATGGCTTCTAGGAGTGAACAGAGCAAGATCATTGTGACAGAAATTGGAGGAAGAGATGATCTGATTCATCATATTCCACATTGGAAATTGCTCTCATGCCAGGACTTGTGGTGCATAAAGGCTTTGAACAATGAAGGAACTAACAAGTTTCTTGAGTTGAGCAACACTCAATCATCAATAACACTCTTTGTAGACCCACGAGAGGTTTAAACTATCTACTCATAAATATAAACATATATTCACTTTTTTTTTCAATCAACTTTCTTCTTATGGATGATATACCAATTAACCATAAACATAGGCATAACTTACTAGAATTCGTAATTGTTTTAGAATTGACCCCAATTCGATAAAGAAAAAGGGAAAAAATTACTCTATTTTGATAAAATATAAACCATGAAATTACCTCTTAGTATTAATATTTTCGATGAGGATTCATTTAAATGTTAAATTTCATAGAGTGGGTGTTTAATTTAGTTAATGGATTTTAGAAATAATTTCACATATTAATATTTAAAATAATTTTCTTTAATGTCTCTCTTTTAAAACATTAAAATAAGAAACAGTCACCTTACGTGTTCGTATGATAAAATTTATTAAACTACTTTAACAACTATAGATAATATTAAATTTTGAATGCATCAAAATGTGATTACATTCGATCAGTCTCTCAAAATAGCTTGCTTAATCACTTTGTTTCTATTATTAAAACAATACTTATTGAAATTTAAGGAAATATTTGGGACTGGTCAGCCATATCCTCGAAAATAATACCTTTTTTTAAACAAAATAATCTAAATATTTAGAAGAATATTCAAGAAATATATAATAGACAGTCATTTTTATGATTAATAGAATGTCATATTAAATCGGTCATTTGTTTTAAAATCGAAACATTTTGTATGTATTTCAAAAAGAGTGCGTTACATTTTTTATTGAAAATAAATAAAATATTCAAACTATCATTTACAATTCAATCTTTTTGTATTGTAATAAGGGACTCTAATATCAAATAAAAACAAATAGAGTATAAATAATAATAATAATATTATTATTATTATTCGACTATAAATTAATAAATGAATAAAATAAATAAATAAATAATGATTAGAGACAGAAACACACTGGACAATGAACATTAATTCTAGCCTAAATCTAATGGTAAGAAAAAAGATACAGACTCCATCTTGAACCATAAAAAAAATAACTTCGTTTAATTATCACTTAACAAAAAGTATTGGGTTCATCGAAAATGGATCCAACCTGAACAGTGATAATGAGGCCTTTTTCTTCCTACACCAGCTAAAAATCATTCTGCACCCCCACATTTTGAATATACTCATAGTTTACAAAAGATGCAAAGGGTAAAAAAAAAAGAAAATATTAAAAAAAAGTGATAAAAATTGGAATAATTTTTTTTGGAACAGATAATATGAACTAATGTTCAACTATTCTAAATGACTCGTTTTAAAACACCTAAATTATTATAAAATGTGTTTTTTCAGAACTGTTTAAATTCATTCCATAATGTTTTTTTTTTTTTAAACTTTCTTTTTATCAAATAATCCAAATAAAAGAGTGTGTTTGGTAAAATTTGAAATGTACGATGGTATTTTGAAATTATTGAAGTGCAGAAAGTAAGTTGGGGGTGCAAGAAAGAAAGGTAAAGAAGGAAAATCACCCAAACTTTTTGATTGCTTGGTCCTTTAGTTAGGTCATTCTTGTTGGCATTTGACACAAGATCCTAATATTTTCACTCAACTTTTTGCTGGTTAGTTAACTCATGCCTTCCATATGAACACATCTCCTTGACCAAGTTTTTGAAGATGTTCAGCCTGATGTATTAAGATGAAGACTAAAAGTATTTTTTTTTTTTTTAAATATAGAAACATATGTTAATTTGTTCTCTTAAAAAAACATCATATACTATAACTTTTGGATATTTAGTTATCAAGAAACAAATATTAGAAAATACTATAAAAATATATATACATGTACATTTTTAATAGGTAGTCATGTGATACCACCTCTAACTTTATCTGTTTTTATTCATGAATAATTATAGCAAATAATTATATATATATATATATATATATATATATATATATATATATATTATCATTATGACATATAACAACTTAAATAATTAGTTATATTGTTGAACTTTCAATAATATGAAGGTATTCTTTTTTACACACACTTTAGTCTTATTTAACATTGTTATAAAATATTAAAATTCTTAGTCACATTCCCGTCTTTTATAAGACTTTGTATTTCCACGAAATTAAGGTAGTTCACATATTCACTTATTAGAAATGGAACTATAGTTTGAGTACACATTGAGTATAAATCAAAAGGTTGATCAACGTACTAGAAAAAGATCTATAATTTATAATTTTAAGCTTTTGAGTTAAATTTTTCATCTTAATTTCTTATATAATTTATTTATGGTTAATGTTTTAGCTAAAATGCTCGCAGGATTGAAACTAGTGTTAAGTATTTTATATGGTGGAATGGTATTAGAAATAATTTACAAAAATTTAATTAATTAAAATTTATAAAAAATATATTATAATTAATTATTTAAATATTTATTATTGAAAAAATATATTACATTTAATTATTTAAATATTTATTATTGAAAAATATATTATAATTAATTATTCAAATATATTATTATTCAAAGTTATTATTTTCTCAACCAAAAAAGTTTTAACGAGTTACTTATATATTATATTCTTGTTTATTGATACGGTTGAACATGAATATCCTACCAACCACAATATCGTCCCGCCTAATCAGAATAAATTATTATTTCTCAACGCAATCAACAAAATATTACCGTCCCGTGCGATTCGCATAAATTATTATCGTCGTGCAATCATCAAAATGTTATCGTCCCGGACAATCAAACAAAATATCATCGACACAAGCGATCCGCATAAATTATTATCACATCGCACGATTAACAAAATATTATCGCCCCTAGCGATCAACAAAATGTTATCGCCCTGAGCAATCAACAACATGTTATCGTCTTCCATGATACGCCTAAATTATTATCGCATCGCGCGATAAGCAAAATTTTATCGCCCCGAGCAATCAGCAAAATGATATCGCCCATAACGATCAACAACATGTTATCGTCCTCCACGATCCACATAAATTATTATCGCCCTGAGAGATAAACAAAATGTTATCACCCTGCGTGATCCACATAAATTATTATCCCAACGCAACCAATTAAACATTATCGCCCCGCGCGATCAGTTAAATACTATCGCCCCACGAGATCTGTTAAATATTATTGCTCCGCACGATAAGCAAAATGTTATCGCCCCAAGTGGTCCGCATAAATTATTATCGCTTCACGCAATGAGTTAAATATTATCGCCCCGCGTGATCAGCAAAATGTTAGCGCTCTGCGCGATCAGAAAATTGTTATCGCCCCAAGCAATTCGCATAAATTATTATCGCACACCGCGATCCGCATAAATTATTATCATCCTCAGTGATCAACAAAACATTATTGTCCCATATTATTATCACCTTGTGCGATCAGAATTATTATAGCCTCGTGCGTTCATAATTATTATTGTCCCGTGCGATCAGAAATATCATCGCCTCGTGCGACCAGGATTATTATCGCTTCATGCGATCAATTAAATATTATCGCCGCCCGTGTGTCAGCAAAATGTTATTGCTCTAAGCAATTCCCAAAAATTATTATCAACCAGACGTTTAGCAAAATATTATCGCCCGAACGATCAACAAAATATTATTGTTCCAAGGGATCAACAAAATATTATGGCCTGAACGATTAATATTATCGTCCCAAACGATCAACAAATTATTATCGCCCCAAATTATTATCATTCCATATGATTAGAATTATTATCACCTTATGATATCAAAATATTATTGTCACATATAATTAGAAATATTATCGCACAATCCAATCAAAATTATTATCGTTCTATCTAATCAGTTAAATATTATCATCTCACACTATCAGTTAAATATTATCATCAGCTTACTATCATGCTATTATCGCACGATGCGATCAGTTAATTATTATTGCCCCCCACAATCAACAAAATGTTATCACCTAAACCATCCACATAAATTATTATCGCGCGATCAGTTCTCCAGTGCAATCAGAGCTATTATAGACCTTACGATAAAATAAAAAAGCACGCCTCAATGAATTAATGAATTAAACTGTAGTATATCTTACCTTAGATTATATATATATAATAAGAAATATTTATAAATATTTGTGGTTGAAGAAAAATAGTGATTAAATTTTTGGATGTTCATTTAATGACACCCACATGGGTACGGAACAAGTGACTGCAATTTATTAGTAAACGGGTCTTACACTCATAACATGAGACGTGAAATTAATAATTAATAATTAATAATTTTTTATCTACTAATTGAAGTTTAAAAAAAAATTAAACATTAAATCCAAACATAACTCTTGTCTATTAGCCAAAGCAAGCAAACACAGATAGATTTTTTTTTAAAAATAATGGGAAATATGTTTTTGTTCTTTTATTTGTTAATAAAGAAAGAGAAATAAAGAAAGAGAAATTTATGAGAAAGAGGAAGAAAGCGTGAAAGATAAAAATTGCAATGAAAAGAGGTAACAGTGAAAAAATGAGTCATTGACGGCAAAGTGAACCCCACCATAACCTGGTCCACTCCACATCATTTATCACTCTCTCTTCTCACACTCTTCCAACTTCATTTCTTCAAAACTCTCTTTTTTCCAAACCCATACTTTTCTTTTTCTCACAATCTCTCTCTTTGTTCATGCATGGCGTCGTCGGCGTGCGTCACGGACATGGCTCGCGCGGCGGCGTGCAGGGACGGTGCGGCGGCGGCGCACCTAAAAGTGGTCTCAATCTTCGTTATCTTCGTGACGAGCGTGGCGGGGATGTCGTTGCCGGTGCTCCTCGCCGGGGTATTCCGCGGGAAGCCGCTCTACGACAAGGCCATAGTCGTGATAAAGTGTTTCGCGGCGGGGGTGATTCTCTCGACCTCGCTGGTCCACGTGCTCCCAGACGCGTACGCCGCACTCGCCGACTGCCAGGTGGCGTCCCGCCATCCCTGGAAGGACTTCCCCTTCTCGGGGCTGGTGACGCTTGTGGGCGTTCTTCTGGCGCTCCTTGTGGACCTCGCGGCGAGCTCGCACGTGGAGCACGCGCAGTACGCGCCGGTGGTGGGGCAGGAGAAGGAGTTGGAGCTCGGCGGAGGGTGCCATGGGTCTGGCGGCGACGGTGAAAGAGGTGAAGAGTTGGCGAAATTGAAACAGAGGTTGGTTTCGCAGGTGCTTGAGATTGGGATAATTTTTCACTCTGTGATAATCGGAGTTACCATGGGAATGTCTCAGAACGTTTGCACTATTCGACCTCTCGTTGCTGCTTTAGCCTTTCATCAAATCTTTGAAGGCATGGGTCTCGGTGGTTGCGTCGCTCAGGTTTCTTTCTTCTTCTTCTTCTTCTTTCATTCATTAAGTTATCAGATTTTGTTCCAGTCATGATTTTTTTAATTGGGTTTCTGAGATTCAACCAGAAACTTCCATTCTAACCTTTCTGTCTTCTACACGATAAATAAATAAATAAATGCAGGTTCTTAGATAGTCTCTGGATTATAATTATAATCTGTAGATTGTATATTAAATTTTTAACTGAAAAAATTGCTAAGCAACTAGATTATGTTAATTGCCTCTACATTTTTTCTTGTGTGTATTCAAAATTAATATCTTTACACCTTTAGGAAGGAAATTAGTAACAGATATTGTGTTTGGGAGTTTCTAAAACATTGTTTATTGTTGCGGTTGGAGAATTCCTCAGTTTTCTATTTTTTTTTTTTAATTTTTGGTGTCTGAAACCGGGGTTGTATTGTTTAATTAAGGGGGCTTAGAGTGTTTAAGGTTATAATTATAAATCATAATCATAATTATCGGGATAAAGACTCCTAACTTCCCAAATTAACGCTTAGTTGGGACTAATTTAAGTAGTTTTGTGGATAAGTATGGATTTCTATTCAGACCGTTTTAGTGTAAAATTTATAGAACTTGAAAATAGAATAATATATTGTGATCCTTTTATTTTATTACTAATAACCTGTCCAGATTATCTTATCTTATCTATTAATTAAGAGATAGGTTAAATATAATTTTGCAAAGATAAAATGTGTATGAGATGAGTAATGATGCAAATTCTAGAAAAGAGATAACTGAGGAATATTATATTTTAATTTATGTGTGGCTTGTGTAGTCACGAGAGAAAACGAGGATTGCGCAATTCGAAACCGTGATTTATAAGTTTTTGAGACCATAGCTTCACCCTGTGACGGTTAATAATAAAAAAAAAGGAAAAACCGTTTACAGAATAAATATTTTGAATAAGCGTTTGCATAATTACAATATTTTGAAGTGTGCTCTTGATTACTTTTCCTTTCTTCAGACTACAATGTGAATGAAAAGTGGTGTATTCATGAAGAAATTTAGCGTGAATAGAATTATTTTTACCTTTGTTAATCCAACTGATATAGATTTTTGTGATGATTATTGCAGGCAGGATTTAGCTTTGGAACAATTGCATACATGTGCTTGATGTTTGCAGTGACAACACCAATGGGGATAATTTTGGGGATGGCATTGTTCTCACTTACAGGTTACGATGATAGCAATCCAAATGCCTTAATCTTGGAAGGGTTACTGGGTTCAATTTCATCAGGAATACTGATTTACATGGCCCTTGTTGATCTCATAGCCGTTGACTTTTTTCACAACAAGCTTATGAACTCTACCCCTCCCTTGAAGAAAATATCTTTTCTTGCCTTGACTCTTGGTTCTGCTGCAATGTCTATTCTTGCCCTTTGGGCTTGAAAATTTTGTACCTTCAACCTTCCATTTAGTGTGCAACTTATAATGTACAAAACAAACTTGCACTACAATCATACAAATCATTATATCAAAGAGATTATCGCTCAAATTATTATTATTGTCTTGTGTCATCAGAATTATTATCATAATGTACAATTAACAAAATATTATCACTCCGAATAATAGCTACAAAATATTATCATCTCGAATAATAGGTACAAACAAAATATTATCACTCCGAATAATAGCTACAAAATATTATCATCTCGAATAATAGGTACAAAATATTATCGCACAATCAGTTAAATATTATCTTCCAAATGATTCAAATAAATTATTATCTGATTATGCTATCAACAAAATATTATCATCCTGAATGATCAATTCTATGCAAATTATCGTCCCATCAACAAAATATTATCATCCTGAACAATCAATCCTATGCAAATTATCGTCCCATGATGACATATTATGTGCGTGCGATTAGAATTGTTTCTCAAATTAGTAAAAAAATTGCATAAAGCTAAGATGAAGATTAATTAGGGCAAATTGAAAAGGTTATTTGATGCCATGCAAGCTTAGTGGAGTAATGCGGGTGCAACTATTTGGTCGCGAAACTTCAAGTATCAAATCAATTTATTATTATATTGAAATATTGTTTCTTTCCTAATTTAGTTGAAAGTATATACACAGATTCCACTAAGTTTTATTTTCCACTAAGTGTTTTTAAATTTTGGTGGAATTTGGGATCCTATGATTTTGATTCCTAGTGCTGCACATCTTTATCTTTCATAAAGTTACGTTGTTCTTTTTCTCTTTAATTATCTTCATATCCAATAACCTTCATCTTCTACCAAAATGCTAAACTGTAGAATCAAAGAGAAAAGCCACAGTGCATGGAAGAAAAACATTACACGTCTCTTTGTTGAAGGTCATTGAAGTGGCTTAAGAGAAATTACTTTGGACAATTAATAAAAATAGTTGGAGCTGTAAAAGACAATAAAAATGGCAGATTGTTAGGCAATGTGTCTGAATGTCTGAGAGTGGGTGCTATTATACAAAATTAAAGGTTTCCGTATTACATTTTACATTAAGATTTGTGAAACATAATCATAATAAATTTATGTTTTACATTACTTAGATATTAACATCTCATTAGAGAGTTATATATTTTAACTAATAACGTCTTAAAAAAATAATTATTATATTAAACTAAATTAGATATTATTTTATATATTAAAAAAATTATTCGTATCTAAAGTAAAATTTATAAATTAATTTTTATAAATAAATGAGTATATTTGATAGGAAGTCAACCCAAATATATTTTGAAGAAGTAAAATGAGTTAGTCGGATTGATCTTAATAAGTTATACAAGTTGAAATTAGTAACCCGTCATATTATAAAATAAGTTAACAAATTAATTCTACTTTTTAGTTTTTAAAATATTTTTCTGTAATTTTTTTATTTTAATCTATTTATTTGGTTATAATTTTAATATATTTTTTAGATAATAAAAATGTAAAAAAAAACAATAAAATTAAATAAACTCCTATCAAAACAAATATAAACATTATGATTAAATTATGAATAATGAAATCAATATAAATAAAGTTTTATATAAAATATTAATATCCACAATTTTAATTCGAAAAACATAATATTTTTATTTAAAATATCAAAAATAAAGAAAATCACGATAAGATAAGAGACTAGAGCATGGCTACCCCCAATAATCTCTCTCTCTCTGCAATGCAAAATTTGCAATAAGAGATTAAGTTTCCATAAAAAAAAGGTTAAAGTTGAAATTTTGAAATTAATGAGGGGTGCAGAAATAATTTATGGGGCCCAAAAAGTGAGTGTGACAGAGTGAGGTTCGATCCAACTTCTTATGAGACCCAAAGCTCTTTTTTCTACTGTTCTAAATCGCAATTTTCTTAATAGCAGCTCATGCAATGATATCATGAATACGTGTAAATTATTTATAATTGGTATGGACGCTAATTAAATAATATTATTATTTACTTTAATTATGATGTATATACTTTTTCATAGAAACCATTCAAATAAAAAAAAATATCAAGAAGTCTGAAAATAAATAATAGTTTCACAACACAAAAATACCATGACAAACATAGTTTCCCAACTTCTACAAAAGAAAGACTTTCGTAATATTTCATTTTTATATTAATCAAAACAATAAATTATATGATTTTAATTATGAAATAATATTTAGTTGGAACATCTCAAATACGGATTGTTTCATATATTGAAAATTATGATTTGTGATTCTTATTGCAGCACACCTTAAACAAATTGTATTCAATTTTTTACCCAATACAAAAAAAATGCCAAAACCTCAACCAATTCTTAAAAAAAATTGATTTGTAGAGTCTATTATATTCTATTATTATTGGTTGTTCTGAAAGATATATTTTTTTATTCTATAGAAGCTATTTCTTGTATAAGAATAAGAAACAAGTTTTATGAAAAAAAAAGAGAATGTCATATAGATTGATTCTAGTGGAAGAGTTTTTGAAGAAATGATTCTTCAACTTAAAAATCAAGAAGAAAAGAAGGTTAAAGATGTTCTTACTGCTTTAAAAAATTATATATAGTTAGAAATTTTCTAAATTTAATATATCGAAGCTAAAATTACATTTATTTAGAGATTTTTAAAGTAAGTTATTAAGTAAAACGTCAACAACAATAGTAATGGATTCCAAACCTATTTCAATATACTAAATTTCTATAATTTTTTTCGACAGGCAAATTATTTTTTCTGCCGAAACCTCTGAGTATAAGTTTTGAAAATTTAAACCACATCTCAAAATATTTTTCTGTAATAATCATATATATATATATATATATTAGTTGATATTTTTCTGTAATAATCATATATATTAGTTGAGTATCTATCCAAACCAAATCAACATATATTTGTGATAGGAGATGTGTAAAATGTCTCTTAGAAAAATATTTTGTTTAAACTAGTGACACTAAAAGAATGAAAATTTGAAGAGACATCATTAAAAAGAAAATCAATAAATAAAAAATAATTTTAAAAATAAAAATAATTAGTTACTATATTAACAAAATTATATACTTTGTCAATAAAATAACTAATTATTTTTATTGATAAAACAACTAATTATTTTTATTGTAATATCTCACTTTTGCTTTAGATAGCTACTTTCAAACGTGACATGACATGTTCACAAGGTCAAATTCTCAATGGGAGAAGAAGTAGCATAAGAAAAGGGGAAGAAGCTATCACAATGCATCTACGTAATTATATTAAAATATAGCCATGGAAAAACAATTTGACTACCAATTTATTTATTTATTAATCAAATTAATTACTTGATAGGTGATTAGTAATTATTTAATCATTTTCAAACATATTTCAAATATCAATAGTTTTTTTATTGTGTTTCATTATCCTACTTTTTCACAATGCCAAGTGAAAGACATAATCAAGTAGCCAAAAACATCAGTTCAGAACCTTTCAAACTTTTTCACTAAATAGAAACACAAGTTGACATCTTTCAAACTTTTTCTGTAAATAATTATTTATCTTTGTAACGTTGTAATATATGGACCAATTTACTTTTGGTGAAATTGTTTCATTATTATATTGGATTGAACTTTTTCCAATATTTCTGAGCACCCCATCTGCAGAAGTGAACTCTGATCCATCGAACAAGACCTTAAAAAACATTTGGCAGTAAACAAATATGTACATAAAGTTGTCCTTTCACTGTGGCATACCATACCAGCGTTTTTGTCTTCTACCCACATGCACCATTCATGTCACTACTTCATCATGACTGAAACAACACGAGCTCAGATATCAGAACAATCAATTACAGTTAGAAAGTGTTATCAATTGGGACACATGAGTAACCAACGCAACATTTATAACCCATCAAGTACTCTCTTTTGTCTTTTCTTTTGAACACTATTAACTACTCTTAGCAAACACTTATTTCAGTATTAGATATACAACTGTTGCTATACAAATTCTGAGTTGATAAATAAATTAGTAGTCTCTACTACTGATTTGCTTTAATGATTGAAAGAAGAATGAATATATTAGCACAGTAAAAGGGAAATCAACACTGCTTTTATGATAATCATTCAAATGTGTCAAAGAGGCTAATGAATAATCTTGCTTTTGCATAATTTTCTGAGAAAAAGAAAGAAACTAGGTACATCTCCAAAAGAAAACCAACCAATTTGAAGAGAACAAAAAATGTGTAAACTTTGAGATGAGTTCATATTTCAGTGTGAAGCATCCAACTCAGTTACATGATCAGGTGACAGAAAAACCTTACTCAGCAATCTCTTCAGAGAGAAACCCAACAAAGAAGAAGAATTTTCTGGAACAGAACCACTCTCACTCTCACTAATCTCATAACCAGGAGTAACAACCACAATCTCAAACACGTCATCAGAACCCGATTGAGAATCATCGTTCACCAGAATAGGAGCTCTACAAATGGGACAATTGCAATGTGAAGTGAACCACATGTCAATGCACTCCACGTGAAAAGCGTGGCCACACTTTGGCAATCTCCTTCCCATCTCACCCTCCTCAATTACGCTCAAACAAACCACACATTCCAATTCCTCTGTTTTTTCTGTTTTGTGCTCAAACATGGGAATTGCTGAAACTGTCGCTGAATCCAGGCCCTTGGTGCAGGTGGGTGACGCTTCTATGTTGATGCTGTGGAAATGAGAAGGTTCCAGAACGCCGGAGACGGTCACCGGAGTTCGCCACCGGCGAGTGTGAGAATGTAATTGCGACTGAGATAAGAACCACTTGGCATACACGTGGAGTAGGAGGACAAAGAGGATGACTAGGAGCAAGGAAAGAATGGCTGCGAGCATGATGCTGCTGTTGCTGTCGGAGAACAGGTTCTGAGCGAGTTGACTCAGTGAGTTACTGGGTGACTCGGATTGAGTCGGCATTGTGAGGGGAGTGAAGGATGAGGGTGAAGTCGGTGTTGTTTGCTTGAATGGGCAAAAGGGTAGGTTATTTTTGTGGAAAAGGTCAGGGCTTTGAACTTAAAATGAGATTTTGGGAGGAGGGGACCCAGCAAGTCAAGAGCCAGTTTGTGCAGTGTTGAATAAAAATTTGGTTTGTTCTTCTACTCAGCGAGGTTTCTTTGTAACTAGTTGTGAAAATGTTACGTGAAAATGAAGGGAGTGATAATTAAGGGGGTGTTTGGTGTTGCTGCCTCTTGTAAGCAAATGTATTTGTCATGCTATGTGGGGAGGGATATGCAGATGAAGTCAAAGGAGAATCCCTATATCTAAGGGATTAATGAGGAATGCATGGGAATGGGGTGGAGGGGTGAAGAGAAAAATAGGGCACAAATGAAGCACTCGTGAAGGCAACGGCAATGGAGGAGGGTAGGTGGGTTTTATTGGATTCATGTGGCAGGTTTTTGTTTATTTATTTGTGGTTTTAATTGGTTAAATTGGTGCAATAAAGGATCCTAACTCCTCAGGCAAAGGCCTTATGACTCATGAATGACCAAGAAATAAAATAAGAAATTCTTAGTTCTTGTAAACTGCATCAAGCCTAAGTCAATCATGAAAAAGAGGCACCCCCCTCCACAATTTCTTCACTTTCACATTACTCATTTTCTTTATAGGGGCTTTCGTGCATTTATTAGAACTTTGACAATATTAGAGGGGGCGCTGTGTTGTTTGGGTTTGGTAGGGTATATTGCGGGACCCCAACTACTGTTTTAAAGAGATCAACCAGAGTTCAGGGGTCCCATGTGACTGGAACCATACACTCTATAGGGGCTCCTTTTTTTTTTTTCTTTGACCACCCTACCACAGCTAGCAGTCAGCTGTTGATAGCAGTAGAAGATCTTTGCTTAGATTCCACCATATTTTGTTGCATGTTTCCAGCAATGGAGATCCCTTTTTAGTTTTTAGAGTGGTTACAGTATAGGCATGCAAAAGGTCCTCTTGCCATACTGCATTGCCAATAATTCACAGGATTTTTGGACTTGGAAATCATAGCACCTGCTCTATTTTTCTTTCCTCAAATGAATATTTTATTATTATTAATCACTCAATGATATGTTTTCAAATGTTCCAGCTTCTTAAATTCATTCAGAACCCGATTGTAATAATTTTAGCATTTCAATTTCAGCCATGCAAGGGATATGCAGAATGTAACCAAACAACAGGATTTGTTTGAGGAATTATTGTTTTTGTTTTGATGTTCATAATTCTCCAAACTGGAAACTAAGGATGCTCATCAAAATTATTAAAAGGGGTTTCAGAATTTAACAATATACATGATAATAGTTATTTTTTATCATATAAAACCAAAAATGTTCACTTAAATCTATTCTATCCCTCCAGATTCTTCTCTCCTCCAGTTATTCTTTCAGTCCATTAGTTTGTATCTTTTCTCTTCCACACCTGTAACTCCCAAGTGTATCTCTATTATTGTATGGAGGGGCACCTGCAAATGAGCAAACCTCAGATATGTTAGATATCTTATGCAAATTCATGATCCACACAAACGTTTCACAAAATGAGATGGTGAACCTAACACAAATTCTTTTCTTCTAACACAAAATTACTAGAGTTCATTTCTTAAATATTAGTCATGAACTCGATGGAGCTTTTGCATCAACTCCATCTTTCACTTTCAGCTAAGTATGAATATATTACCACAATTTCTGGAATTTCTTTCAAAGGCCTGTCAGTAAAATAAGCATATAATGCCCTCAGAACTGCCTGTAATGAGAAACTCAAGAATTAAAACCAATCAACCATAGAGCATATAAATGGGCAAGTTTACATCAAAGTTATATGAAAAACCTGGTGAGATATCACAACAACAGGTGCCCTTTGCCGCTCAAGCTCAATAATTACAGGTTCTAACCTGCATTATTATAAATACAAGTTATTTACACAAAACAGTACTAGTTTGGTTTGGAACTAAATAATGATAAAAGAAGTAATGCATCAACCTTTGAATAACATCCAAGTAAGATTCCCCACGAGGATAACGATACCTAAGCTTGTCCTTACTGCGTGATCTGTAGCAGAAAAAGCAAAATAAAATAAATAACAATGGTCACATGAAAACATTTTTAAACAGCATTGCCATCTCACCAAGCAAAGGCTTTTTCAACTGGAAAATAGAAAGATTACAGTTTGCAACATACTCGTACTCCCCTGGCATGTTCTTCTTGATCTCTTCGTATGTCATGCCATCACACACACCAGCATTTATCTCATCAAGTGCACGCCATTGTATCTAACATATAGATAAAATTAGAAAGTGCGGGAGCATTTAGTAATATATACTTCTGTGAATTCATGTTTTCTGACTTAAGGATGAGACTAACCTTGGGAAATCCAACAATTGGTCCTGCTGTTAAAATTGTTCTCTGCAGCGTACTAGTCCATATCTAGACACCAGTCACAAACATCACAAATCATTTATCATTTTAATATTTGCACATATATTTATTACAAGCTTACACAAGCAGCTCGTTCTGATTTCAGACGCTTTTCTACAAATTTAGCAAGCTTCTTCTTATAAAGTTCTCCAGCCTCACTGTTGAAACAAATTGCATTGTGTTCCAGTTAGGCACAAGAAATTCATAGCAATTCTTGTTAACCCAAACATAGTAGTACTACAAAGAGAACCCCTACCAAGAAGAAAGAAACAACGTAATACCGAAAAGCTAATACTTTTTAAAGATGAGATGTATCCTTAAGTACCAAAAAGATATGCCATAGCAAGACAAAAAAAAGCCAAGAATTATGGCCCTTTAGTTGCAGCTTTTAAAAACAATTGTGTAAAATAGCTTTTTATAGAGCTTTTTCAGAACTGTTTAGCTTTAGATAACAGCACCAAGTTCAGAGTTTTTCATTCGGGAAAAGCTTATATAATTATTATCACGTTTTTTCTAAATATTTTTTAATTAAAAATCATTTTTTGTCTGAACAAATGCTCACAACCAAGCCTTTCGTTTTCACTAATACACAAGGCCAAACTGTGCTTAATCAGTCATAAACAATAAGGACATTGCCTAACAATGCCAGAGAAATAAACAAGAACTTTACGACAATAATCATCTAAGGACTTTTATTCTTTCCAATTGGTCATCTATCTTGTCAGAACATCTTTTCAGCTTCATTCCTTTCCAATACAAAAACATCTCCAATCATTATCAATCTATTTTTTGAGGTACTGTCAACTACACTGTCAAGACATCTCAGATGAACCATAACATAGTTGTTTCTCTCCTATTTCTTATATTTTCCATTAGAACCATTTGTGCCAACAATCATTGACACCAAGATAAACCCTAAACCCTAAACACTAAGATAAATATCATGGTGCGACTTCCACAATACTAAAAAGAAGTTACCAAGAACAATCAGGATCATCTTTAACCCAACCCGACCCACCAGTGGCAAATAAGCTATAATATATCCCAGTTTTGGCTTCTTAGAAAGCCACCAAATGGAAGGAGGGGATCAATATTAATTTCAACAATTGAGAGTAGGAAAAATATTACTAAAAGGAACATAAAGGTTCCTTCCATAACTTTGGGGGTCTTATGCAAAGTAGAAAAGAGGGTATTAAATAATAAGACTTTGAATAATTGCGATGTGAAATAAAAAATTTGACCTTATACTCCTCTTTAAACTAATATTCTAGTTCATGTACAAGTGTAGTACATCTACTACAACAAGAAGCCAAAATAAGATTTATCAAAACAAGACTGGTAACAGAAAAATAATTTAGATTCTTAGTATTCTAACAGTTCCTCTTATAAACAGAACAGAAATGAGAACTAATATTTTCATTCCTACACTACCTTTTTCTAAGCCTGTGTCCTCATTAATATAAACACTACACTAAATAGAGATAGAACCCAAATATTAGAATATACCTTAATGCAGAGTCTCCTCCAATTCTGCCTCTCACATTAAACCGACTTTCTCCGTGCCGGGTAAGTAATATTGGGCGGGGTGTAAGATGTGTATTAACCTGCATGATAATAACAAATCATTAATAGAAAGCTAACAAGCGATTTGCAGAAGCATTTGCTGAAGGCATATGCTTAATGTTCAAGAAAAAACCATTAGCAAAAGTTGGTCTATGACATTTTTCAATATTGTCTTACTGGGTTAAGTATTATAATTAACTTGATCATTTGTTTTACTTTTCAGTGTGTTAAAAGCTTTGACTGTTATTAACTACTTTCTTCTAAGAAACTTACCAAGAAAAAGACTATCCGACCAGGTAGGTAGCCACTGATATTGTTCACCTAAAACAAAAAGATAGAATTTGTGGATCATTAACAAATTAAAGTCACACTGTAAACCATGTTTGTAAATGGTTATGGAAAAATTCAAGGAGATGCACAAATACTTGCAACAGGAAATTCTAGAATATTAGAGCAGCCTCCCAATAGTTTTTTCAACAGAGCAAGTTTTTTACTATCATCTGTCCTTAAACAACAGACAAGTGACTTACATTTTATCATAAAGTATATGGCTATGGTAATATGCCACATTTTGTTCCTCCCTTCAAGTTCCACTCCCAGCAATTTGAACTCATGGTATAATTTAATTTACAACACAGTTTATATACAACCTTACTACTTGGCATAACTTTTAGATTGGGTGGTTCCTTGACATGGTATCACAGACTGGTCAACCAAGATGCCCAGGGTTCAATACATATTTTAGAGCCTAACTCTGTCCGTTTCTAATGCGAGTTTGTCACTCAACACAGTTTAGAGGTGAGTAATGAATCTTTTCTAGTTTACCGATAGTATAATTCAGATACTACAAATAAGTGATCTATATAAACATAATGCATCCATATGGTAGTAACATGCTTTTCTAACACTGATTCTTTGAAGAACAATCACACCTTCAATTATACACTTGAAGGGAACGATTAAATAATAATTACGAAAAGCACAAAGTGGACTCAAGGATAAAATTGTTATAAGCTATTTAAATCTGGAGGTGAAAGTGAAACCATGCCTTTTTCCACACCAAGGTTTTACATCTAGTTAAACTATTGGAATCTATTTATTACTAACCCAAACAAAAGCTACTATATGGACAATAAACATGCATGATGCATATCATCAATTATCAAACTAGCAATTCTAGCAAACTAGACAATGGCATGTGTAAAATGGTTCAGTTTTGCCACATAGAATGACAACTAAATGTAAAACTTACTTGTATTTGCCCTCCATGTCCACTGGCCATGTCAATCATTTTTATGTAAGATCCTTCTTCCACTGTCTCATAAACCTAGTACATGAAATCAACATTACTTAAAACAAAAAGCTCACCCTGAATAGCCATTAAAATTTAAAGTACATATGAAACACTTACCTTCTCATAATTGGCTACACGTTCTTTGAAGTCTCGCAACCCAGCCTCAAAATCTGGTCTGCAAAAGAAAAGCTAATTGTGTATGTAACTACAATTCCACATACTCATTAAGATAAGATGTCACTAGTTTTATACGAAACATTACACTTCGGCATAGTCAGGGCTTTGCTGAATTTTAAAGCGTATATTCCTCTCAATTACATCTACATCATTGCATATTGTTTCCAAAAAAATGATCTGTAACAAAAAATGCAAGGATATATAAGAAGAGTTCAAAACTAAATTATTTTCATATTGTATGTATGGCCGTACCCATCTACCTTGCATCTGCCTTCAGCCAGTCTCATCAGCATGTTTCTTCGCTGCTTGCTACTGTTTGTGGCATCAAATATCCCAACCTAAATCCAAACTAAAACTTAAGCCAAAAAAAGCAAACCTTGAAAGAAAAAAAAAAACAAACAAACAAACCTTGAAAGAAGGCTTAAAGTAACAAAGTTATCTAAAAAATAATGAATATACCTGGCCCCCTTCTTGCATCCAAGATATCATATCTTCAAATGCCAGCTTCGCTACCTAGTAGTACATGATATATTAAAACTATGTACATAGAGAAAGGATTACAAGGAGCTAACAATACCAGAATCATCTATATGACAAATTGGTAGGTTCAGTGTACATATCTCAACATTTAGTATAATAAAAACATATTGTTGTATTTAAACATGGAGTACATGGTATAGTTGAGGCACTATTTTAAGCATATGCATCTCTATCTATTAGAATTAAATATAATTAGATATAATAGATATTATATGTTATCAGTTATTTTGTTTTCTAGATATAATAGATATTATATCTTATTTTGTTACTACATTGCTATTATATATAGCTCTCTCTTATATGTAATATCATCTTGATTCAATGAATTATTTCTCCCTTGATATGGTATAAGAAGTGATTTTTCTGCATTCATTCCAATAATTTTTTTGGTTTTCTCCCATGGATATCATGAATGAAACTGTAATGTCTCGCGGTTGACTGTTCCTAGTGGTATGATTATGTCTACTCTAGATGGTAATCACTTTTTCAATGGTTTAGTTTTTTCTACTATTTCTATCAATCATTTGTTTAAAGGTAGATGGACCATTGATTCAAGTGTCAGGAATCATGTTGTTCATTCTCTTTCATGTTTTCAATCTTCCAGATATGTCACTGATAAAACCTTTGTATTACCCAATTCATCTGTTATTCCTGTAGTTTAACGGTAAATAAGCTCTTCCAAATGCACCCTAATTACAACCTAAATATAAACAATTAGTATAAAGTACTCTTTCACATATTCAAATAAAAATTTTGTTGGCCAGAAGTTACCTCATTACGTGCCTCCACACCTTCAGGATTGTCAGCTCGAAAGAAATCAGCAAACTGCACAGAAGAATATGATGTGAATTGTAAATTTTCCTGGAAAGTAATGCAGTACCATAACATCATAATTCCAAGAATGAAACTAACATAAAAGAGAAAATCGAGCACCCCATAGTGATCATGTGATGTTCACAATTTAAAAGATGTGGCATTGCAATGTATGAGAGATTATATTATATCACAGAAACGCTGATGCTAGATTTGACAACTATTTTTAGGGTAATGCCCCAATATTATTTTACCAGAATATAGGCCAGTGCTAACCCCCTTCCCCATCTTTAATTTTTACAGTTCAGTGTGCAGTATTTTTAAGTTTAGCACAAGGAAACAGTAACCCTACGTTTTGGTCACATTTTCCCAATGATCTAAGTCAGGTTCATTTTCTGCCACTGAGAAGTCATAGTGTTGGCAACATTACATATCATGATATTACAGTTGTTTCAGCCCAATCACTGATCACATTACAGAACACCAAAAGCCCTAAATAACTATGTCTGTTTGGAATCTCCTCTTATGGTGTAACAACCTGAAAATTTTACACTACAGTTGTGTTCAAAGCAAATGAACCTTGATCATTTCTATTCTTATTTATTTCATTAATTTCTATAATCAAAGCATTCCCTAAATAAATTATCGTAGAACTGAGATTTATTTCATCCTAAAATTCTAGTTTCTTCATTAATCTTGGTTAAAAATCAACCATGTCATCCTCCACTCTTCCATCTTTTTTTCTTTGAAGTAACTTTGTTTGACAGCAAGACCTAACTTAGCAGTAATGTTGTGCCTTGGTGACCAATTGGTCATGGATTCAAATCGAGAAACAACCTCTTTGCATATGCAAGGGTAAGGATGCATACAATGCTCTCTCCCATACATGAGCGAGGGGCCTTTTGACACTGGGTACGTTAGTTTTATTTCCTTTTCTTTTTGGAGAAAACCAACAGCCAAGAAGAGGAGAATGCTTGTGTTGACCTCTCATTCACAATATTCAAACCATCATCCATTCAAAGCTGCCTTACCCCCTTCCAACTCCCTATTTATTTCACTTTACTTCACTACAAGAAAATCATTAAATAGAAATCAATTTGAGAGACAAAAAATAATTAATCACTAAATTCACTAAATTAGATATTATTTTAGACACTAAAAAAATTATTGGTATCTAAAATAGTTTCTATTATTAATAAATAGTTTCTAAATTGGTATTTAATTAGCTATCAATGTTTTAGTAAATTGGTACCTAAAACATTGGTAGCTAATTAGATAACAATTTAGAAATTATTTATTAATAATAGAAACTGCTTTAAATACCAATAATCTTTTTAATTTTTAAATAATATCTAATTTAGTCAACATAGTGACTAATTATTTTTTGTCTCTAAAATTGTTTTTTATTTAATAATTTTCTTGTAGTGCATATGGGTGTCTAAGTCCCATGTGGAGAAGTATAACATGCTAGATGGAGTATTTAAGTGTTTGGTTATTTCCCTTAATATCTAACTTTTAAGGGTGAGTTTCCCAAGTTCTTAAGTGCTTAACAAATAGTTATGGGTATTTAGAGAGATTATTAAGTATAGTAAATTGTAAATATCCCCGACTGTCATTAGCTGTCATACTGTCATAGTTCACAGAATAAACATGCTGCCAGTTGAACTTAACCAACTACGTACCTTCATCTTAGTTAAACTTAAATTATCGCATCCTCAAAATCAACTATAAGAACCCATACATGTCACTCGTTAAAATTCAGAAAAATAACAATCTCTAGATAAAGAATTCTTACAAACTGGAATTATTTTCCACTTCCAAATCCTCTACAATCTATACTAACATAAACCATATAAATTTTTATAACAACCAGTAAAATACATTATGTAATAAAAAATACATGTAACATTAATAAAAACAATTACACAAATTTTTACCCACATGCTGTGAACTGCAGCAAAAAGAAATGTAGATACAGCAACCAATTGAGGCCAAAGAAAAAGATCAAGTAAACTGTTTTGATTGCAATATGGTGATAGTTGTCATCTATACATACTTTTTAGAGTACTTTGGATGCAATTATTTGATATCTCTTATGCTTTTGAACTTTAATTGTCCTTATTTTAATCGTTTTTTACATACAAGAATTGAAAACATGTCAAGGAGCTTACAACAACTCACGTACTCTGCTCAACAACTGAACTAGACTCATCTTGATTCAGTTTTGAATAAATTGTTCTTTAAGTCAAATTTAATTTAGATTTCCTCTTGTACTTGATCTTTGTTATTTTTTGTTAGTTTTGATGGATCAAATTTCAAAGGACGATAGGAGCTTTCATGGACATCAAAATAGAGAAAATGAAGTTTGTTGTTTGGGCTTAAGGTTACCCATTTGGGGCAGCTCAAGCCAAACCTGAGAAGAAAATGAACAAGTTTCAATGAATGCTAAAGCGTTCATTTATTTGAGAGCTTAAGAGTCTCTTTCTACACTCCATCGTTGGAAAGGCCCAATTCCTACAAAAGAAAAACTTTAAAACCAAATTTTCAGCTATTTCTACACTTGAGACACACACTTATAGGAGAAAAACTCTTCTTTCAAGGGTTCTTCCTCCATGGCTACTACCAAAATACAATATATAAATGAGGACAATCCTCCTTGTTGCATAATTAGGAGAATTATGTTATAATTAAGTGCAGATTCCATTTTATATTTATTAGGACAGATTTGTTAGTGATTTGATTTTATTTGATTTGTACAGCTTTAAACACTCATTATTTC
>Ga0123342_1002927_pt1 | contig 28015 bp, 13 predicted proteins | sample Turbeawhitnodule_FD_89960 | JGI IMG/M metagenome (GOLD analysis project Ga0123342, IMG submission 89960) | Root nodule microbial communities of legume samples collected from Mexico - Turtle bean Mexico white nodule | ecosystem: Host-associated > Plants > Roots > Nodule | place: Mexico: Nepantla... | reverse complement strand
GTGAATCAGTGTGGATTTTAAAAAATGAGTAAATAAAAAAAGATAGACATAATTTGTTTAATAACATGTATGCACCATAGAGGTTGTTTTGGTGAAATTGTGTGGTATATATATATATATATATAATTTATTGTATCTTGCATGTATACATATCTTATATATTTAAGTATATATTAAATTTTTTAATGTTTATGAATCTTACGATTCACGATATGAAACGATTTACGATTCATAATATCAGCTCTCCGATACACTACTTGTATCTCGATTCTACTACCACTAATATGACAATTTTTTAGATCTCAAAATCTCATTAAATTCCATACTTAGCCAAATAATACCCTATAATTCTACATATTTCCAAACTCCAATAACAATATCACCATGACCAACAACTTTACCTTTTATTTTTCAAAAAGCAAATATATAGCTCAAAATCCCAATTAGATTGACACCCTAAGCTATATCAAACTGTACCGTTATCTTATCTACACCCTAATGGCTCTTTCACCTCTCTTACTCAAATTCTACAATCGTACGTCAAATTCTACTTTATTACTTGGATTTTTTATTCCTTCAATATTACATGTTGATTCTTGCACTCCAATGAAAAGCTTATGAAAATAGCCTCTCATCTTTCTTTAATATCTTGATCTATAACCAAAACTTTTCCTTCATTTTTTAATTTTATTCAAATCTCTTGATCTCTTTCCCTATTTCAATAAAGCTTATAAATTACATAGCTTACCTTTTTCATTTGTTGGAGATCTCCAATCGAATAAAGATGTGGTCAAACTATCTTGAACACATTCAATTCCATCATCAAATTCCATAACTTAGCCCCAAACTTCTTTATTCAACTAATACTACTTGACCAACCCGTATAAAATCCTTTAAAAAATCCTCCCTTAGCATTCTTAGACATCTCACATCCCAAACAAGGTTAACACTACCTTATGATTCCCAAATACCTTCCTCCAATAATCTCTTCCTAAGAGACAACTGCATCACACAATTCTTGAATTTATAACTGGTCGGATTTCTGTTTCCTACTTTTAAAATGGATTTTAAGAGCCAAAATCATCAATGTAGAGTTTCAATAAATACTAACTTCTATTCTTCAAAAATCCATTGTTCTAGTAAGTCACATATTATTACCAACTTTATAAATAAGTAAATAAATAATCATAGTGCATGGTTTTTGAAAATCTCAACAAACTCAGCAGGCAGAAAAACAAATACCTGACTCTTTTGCCAACAGCATGAATCGAACTGCTTTCAGATTTCCTTGATTCCACGCATGATAGACACAAAAGGCCCACTCTTTCCACATTGGAAGCAGGGAAACATCCTACGCAATTAATTAGTAATAAGCATCAAGGCAAACAACAAAAAGGTTTAAAATATAATAAACACTATATAATCTTAAGTTTTGTGATTTTAACACAAACTATGATCAGGGTGACAACTGAGCAACAAACATGACGAAAGCAAAGCTCTCACCTCTGCAACTTTTGCAAGTAAAATATTTTTCCTCAGGTGGAGAACTGACAAAATTTTGAATGGTCGTCTCCAAAGTATGTAGCGGAGCTGCCCTGCATGCTCTCAATAGTTCAAGCAGGCTCTTCCCATTTTCAAGGCAAATATATTGTGCTGCCCTCTTATATATGTTACATGCATGAATCTCAAATTGGGAAGGTGGAATAACCTACGGGGTGGGAAAAGGAACAAGGAAGACAAATGAAAGGGTAGTCTCAACCCAAAGGAACCACTGGGTAGTGGGTACCCATGACTTCATGACCCAATGATAAAATCACAGTGATAACTCACCCTGCATCCATTGCACAGACGGCATGAGCACAAGATCCCCCCATCTGTAATTACACCCCGCAATTCCGAAGTTGAATCCTGCCATATTGACATTAAACTGAGACACAGTATATTTATTTACAAAACCACTAGTCACCCACTGGCCAAAACCCAAAAACAGGACAATAATTTTTTAAATAAAGTTGCATTAAGTCAAGCCCTTATATAAACTTATTACAAAATAAAGCTGATTGGACTAAGTTAATAATGTAAAAAATCTGTATAAATTTGTAGATTCATATTATTCTTACAAAACCCTTAATCTCTTTATAAACCAAAAATAAAAACTACAGTGAGAATTATTGACACTTTTATATAATATAGTGTATTTACTCTTTTCATAATAAAGGTTTAATTAATTACTATCAGATTCCTATTTTACGTAATCTTTAGTCTGATTCCTAGATTTAGATACTCCATGTTTTTAAAATGTACATAGAGAATAATGAATTAAATAATGTAAGTGGCCCAGAACATATAAGTTATAAATATAAGACCTAAAATTTAAAATTAGTGCATAAAATATAACAAAACCAGGAATTAAATCTACAATAATTTATCATGACGCATTTCATAATTTATCTTTTATATCTGTCTTTCTATCACATCAGTCATCTTATTTCACCACTTCTATTTATCCAATTCACAAGAAAAATGACAACATCTCTAGTCTTAATTACATGACAAAATTAACCTCACCCAACACACATCCCCATCCGGGCAGACAAATTTTCAGATTGTAAGTGCAGTCACTACTACCAAACCAGAGACGATGTAGTTGATCAGTTTTAGAGACTTATCCATAAACTAAGATCAGTTGGTCTAAGCCACCCACGCCACAATCTCCTATATTGACAAGAGAGAACACAAATAAAAGAATAAAAATTGCAATGCAAGGTGGAAACGGACCTTCTTGCAACCAACGTAAACGACCGGAACGCCTTCGAGCAAACCAGTTTCAAAGAGCTCCTTGACGGTAACGGGTTTCTTGTGGACCACCACAATCTTCTTCTGCGGCGGCGAATTCAATTCCGTCTTGATTAATTCCTGGGGAGGATCGGGAGAGTTGAGCTTGGAGAGGTTGAAAAGGGGGTCCTGGCAGCAGGCGCGAGATTGTTCGGTTTGAAAATGTTCTGTTTTGGGTTCATGATTGGCGGAATTGAGGTAGTGCTTGCGGCGAGTGTAGACGAGAAAACCCTTGACACGGGAGTGCGGTGGAGTGGAGGTATGGTTGTGAGAATGAGGGGAAAGATTGGGGGCGGAATCCATGGGGGAAAAGAGAGAGAAAAGAGGGATTCAGAATGGAGAGAACATTAGGAGAGAGAAGAGGGAATGTAGGGTTTTGGAGAAAGCAGTGATATGTTATGGATTGAGAAGATGAATGGGAGAAGCTTGGAGACGAGGGGTCCACGACTTTGACTTAACCACACACTCTTCTTCTCTACTCAACTCACTAACCAAGTTCCAAATCTCTCATACTTCTTCTATTCTTACTCTTAATTCTTATATTATTACTTTTGTTTAAATATACTTTTAATTTTAATTTTGCTTCTTATGTTTTTAGGATTTGTGATTTTGATTTTTAATATTTTTCAAAATGCAATTTTAATTCTTAAAATTTTAGTTAGATGCATTTTTTTTATTGTTTTGGGAAATGGTATGTTGAGATTGGGAGAAGTGTGCGATACTTTAGCATTTTTTTTTTTTACTTTAACTTAATAATTAAAAATAGGTATTAAGATTGTGTACAAAAATTGTAGAAAAAAATAGAAATGGGAAGTATTGAGTTTATAAAATATAAGAACCAGAATAATTGATGATTAGAGATATTAAAATATTAAAATTGTGAACAAAATTAGGATTGAAATTGTTGGTTTATAAAATATAATAACTAAAATTTATAATTAAGCTTTTTTATAATTTTAATTCTTATAATTGATTAATTAATGGGAAGAACTAGAAATTTGTATTGGGTAACATTCATATGAAATTGTTAATTAGTTTTATATAAAAAAAAATTATAAAGCTTTGTTTTGACGAGAGAATGGAAAGGAAAGGAAAAGAAAGAGAGAGAAAAGATAATAAAGTTAAATTCTTTGGATATATGGAAATTGAGTTGAAAGTTGATAAAATTGAATAAAAAAATACAAATGATATGATTGATCTAAAATGTAAAAAGAAAATTGTATGATTAATTAATTTATTGAAATAATATTATTTTAAAATTGTGGAAGAATTGAATTAAAATAAAGATGAATATTTATATATAAAGGTTTATACATATATTTATACATTTGTGATTGAAATTTGTAATTAAAGAATAAAAATTGTTAGAACCAATATTATGATGTGAAAGATATATCATTCATAAGTATATTAATAAAATTGGAAATAGTCATGTATCAGATAAGATAATTGAAATTTAAACGAAATAAGTCTAAATTACAACAATAAAAATAAATAAGTGTGAGATGCAACAAAATTTTTTAGTAAACTATCGTAATGTGGATTTTGTAGTGTGACCAACAATTATGTTATTTTTTAACCACATAAAAGTATAGCTGACAAACATTTAAATTAAGTAGTCATATTTTCAATTACAATTTATTTCAAATGAACAAGTCATATTTTCAATTCAAAGTTTTTAAATATGTGGCTTAACAAAATTTAAATAAAAGATAAGACATTGAAACACATCCAGTCACACAATGACGTTTCCAAAATGTTAGAATGAATATTTTACAAAATGTTGTCATGATGTTTTCAAACCCATACTTGATTAGACATTCATGTGTAATCATTAAAAGTTAGGGTCATAATCAATTACACTTTAGACCTTAAACATAATCGATTATGCATGTCTAATTGGTTATGACTTATCAACTACACATTAAATTGGTGTTTTTAGGTTAGACACACAATAAGAATGGATGCATGTCTTAGGTGAAATGAATTTCCTAATAACAAATCAATATGGTATAACTAATTTAATAGACGTGTGAACTTTTGATGATAATACATGAGGGTTCAGGCTTAAGATAGCTTTTGACAAACCCCATATGTTGAAGCTATGATCTTGTGCAAGCACATGAATCCTTGCATGCATATATATGTGTTTGACTAAATTGTAAATATAAGCATATAGAAGATGCATGAAATAAAAAGGTCTCTCCATGTACAATTGATAGTTTATTTTTTACTCTTGATTTTCACATTGTGCACTAAAGTCCAAGAATTGACAAATTGTTGCAAAGCCATCACCTTCTTTTAAACAATGTTGCAAAGCATAATCGATTAGGTGAAGAATTGTAACTGATTACTCATTTCTCCATAATTGGTTATGAACGAAAAGTGAACCCCTTCACCCTCCATTTTTCATTGTTGACCACCAAATTATATGAACCATGCATGTATACATGTAGGGTGAAAAATGTAAAAATTAACACCGATTTCTTAGATTCCAAATCTATTGCAACAATACCTACACCAAACCAAACACAACATAAGTGAAATCATCTAATTTTGATACTTTCAAATCAAATTATATGAATAATTAAAACATTGTTAAGAAGAGTGTTAACATTCCTCATACTTATTATTTTCCTGTGTTACAATCAATCTAATTTTAGGTATTTTACAATGATAAAAAATAAAAATAATAATTACATTATTCTTAAATAGTTTTAATAACATAATTTTTTAAAAGACTAAAGTTAGAGTTGTTTTTTAAATAGAAAATAATATAAAAAAATTTCTTTCATAAAAAAAAATTATAATTGAAAGTTTTCTTATGCAAATTAAGAATATACGTTACATATTAATAATTTTACTAAAATAATCACATTCTAAATGGATACAATATTTGTACCTATTGTAAATATACAAGATATAATTCATTTGAAATAAAAATAAAAAATGAATATTATAGTTTTTGTTTAATTCAATATATTTTAAAAGATATTTTTTTGGTTTTTATTATTTTTTTCATCTCTCATTTTTTAAAAAATTTTCTGTTGTGTAACAGGCTGCGAGTGTACTTCTAGATTTTTAATGTTTCTTTTGTATGTGTATTTTTAAATACCAATTTAACCCCTAAATTAGAATGGTAACTTAAAGTGCTTATTAAAATTAATAAAATAACAAAATAGCTTCTAGGTTTATTAATTATTAATTTAATATAAAAATATAATTAATTATTTCATTTATTCTTGAGATAAGTAATATTACAGAATTATATCTAAAATTGTAAATTATATCAATAATTAGTCTTTTAAAAAAATAATTGAGAGTGAAAGTAATCTCTTAAATTAAAAAAAAAAGTTTAAATGCAATTTTTACCCAACTTTCAAAATTTTAAATCAACGATTCTGAAATTAAAAAAAAAATTAAAAGTTTTATCACCCATTTAAATCCTAATTTGCATTTTGTCTCTAAAGAATTCTTAAACTCTTTCCTGTCCAAAATTATCTAAGTTAACAATTCATCTAAGTTGTTTAATATAAGCTTAATTTTACATTTTTTTTTTACATTTTATAAAATATTTTTTTTATCCTTCAACCTTAACATTATGTTTGGATTGAGGTGGGGGAAGAAAAGAGAAAGGAAGAAGAGAAAATATAGTGAAAAATAAGGTTATTTGAATTGAATAGAAGTTAGTAAGCAGAGATGAGTCGAAAGGGCAAAATTGGAATTCAAAAAAGGAGGAGGTACAAGAAGAAATTGATGGGGTATAGGAAGTAATTGGCTTGGTTCAGTATTTTAGGCTGAATAAATGTTGGGTAATATTTGTTTTGGGCTTGTGCGTGGCCCACTTGCAATCTGAAGTCTGAAATGAGTCATCTTTGCCATTGGCTGATTCTTCCTGCACCTCCAGTTCTTCTCTCAGCTTTATAAATTCTCGTATTTCCAAAAATATTTTTTTATAATATTTGGAATTATGTAATTTAGATTTTTTTTTTCGAATTCGTAATTAACTTTTGGATTATGCAATCCGGAAGCCTTTTTTTCAAATGCATAATTAATTTCCAGATTACATAATCCGAAAGTCTATTTTAGCTTTTGGATTATGTAATCTGAAAGTTTTTTTTCAAATACGTGTTCAGATTACATAATCTGAAAACTACTTTATGAGAGTAACACAAAAATGATAAAAAAAATACTTTTACGTTTTGTATGAGATAGTGTAAGAGTCATTTGCCATTCTCATTTGTCCCTGCATCTTTTCTTATTTCTGTTTAATCCCTAACATTCCATTCATCTTACTACTTCTGTCGTTTCTGCTTCATCTCCGCTGCCAAAGTTACTCGGTGACTTTATTGTTTGTATTGTTGCACTGGTACCGGTCAGACCTCAGACGATCGAACACACGAATTAATAATACAACATAATAAATACGTGATCAAGAAACAGTTATAACTGACGTTGAATGAGTCAAAGACACACTTCGAAATACACTCCCATGATATCAGGAAGCCACGATACATGACCTTAAGACCACTACACTTGTCCTGGTGAACTGATTACCTGACCCACACAAGAAGAGGTTCTAGTCAACCTATAAGTAAGACTTCTGAAGGGAGGAAATGTACGTTTTCATATCCAGAGAGAACAAAACAAAAATATTAGCACTGACTTGAGTGTCGGAGTGCAATCGTATCCCCACCGACCGGCGGAGCATGCATGTAAGAGAGGAAGAGCTACGAAGGATTTGGAGACTACCAACACGACAACACATTGTGTATCAAGTGGACAAACATTACTTAAGCCCGACATCACACAAGTACACCGACCAATTAAATTCTCTACCACAAATTAATACAATTTATTAAACAGCAGTTAATAGTTTATACAAAAATAAATAATAATAATAAATGTTAAAGCCCCTTTTTCTTTTGTACTTCCACTTCCATTATGCAAATTCAAATGGGTTTTGTTGCCTTGCTCATATCCCTACTCAAAATTAGAATTTTATTTTTCTGGGAACTGAATCAGAAGCATGGTATCACAGTGGGTTGGTTGGTTTTGTTAGCCCATAGTTGAAGGCCTAGTATAGTTTTGATGAGAAGTAGAATAATAAATGTGAAGTGTAGGAAAAAAGAAGACACGTGAGGGGAAAATGAAAAGGTGTTAGTGATATGTGGAAGAAAGAAGCATATGCTTTGGAAGATGCCATATTAGGAACCTCCATTTCACTCTTTATCACTTTAATTTATGTTCCCTTTAACAAAAAGTCACCCAACACCACACAAGCTACTTAAGTCATCTCATTCCTTTATTGCCATTATGACCAACAAGAACCAAATCCTATAACACCCAATCCTCCCTTCATCTTCAAACCCTCTGTCAACTGCACCACCCCTTCCCAAACCATGTAACACCCCTTCCATGCCACCACCTTCTTTCTCACTTTGGGTGGTGGACATCTCATTATATATAATGCTCTCCTCCATATCTTTTCATGGTGCTTTCTCTTGGAAAGGGCAACTTCAATCCTTTGGCATTTTTCAGCTTCTCCATCTCACTTCACACTGTGATTTGGGCTCTTGAGGGACCTCTCACAATATCTGTACCCTACTTCATTTCTTCTACAACAAAAAATTTATATGCAGTTCTTTTCAGACTCTGGTATTGTTTTCCAATCAGAATTACAGTTTTACTTTGTAATCTTCTGCAACATTTACTGCAAACCTTTATTACATAGATTATCAAAGTAAAACTTTAACCTGATCAAAAAACAATACAAAATCGCTTTAAAAACTGTGTGTAAGTTTTTGTCGTTTTTATAGTGTTTGTTTTGTTGCGATGATTTCAACTGCAGACTTTGTCTATCAGTATAACTATATATATATTGTGGAATAAATGTGGGTTTGTAACTTGTATTGTTGTTGTGGTTGATATGTATAAGTAAAAAATATATAAGTAAAAAGTATATGACTCTTGTGAGGTTGCTTTTCTAGTGCCTTTGCATCTTACATCATTACTGTGCTTATTAATTATTTTATATATTTTTGATAGATTATTAGCTAGATATATAATGTGATTTTATTGGACATATGGCCCCCAAACTACAGTGATGTGGTAATCACATGGAGCATATAAAGAATTTGGCCACTATCTAGTGTTGTAAACGTGTTCTGCAACATTTCTTAGGAGCCAAGGAGCATATATTATCCCTTCGTACGTAGTGATCCATTGGATTTTAGTGCTTCATGTTTTCTATCTTCGTTTTCCCTCCTCACTTCAACATAACACCCACGTTTATTTGCTTTTTTATTTTCAACTTTAGGACCATTTTTTTTTCTATTTTTCTTTTCCTATTTTTATCCCTTCGATAAAATATGTTAGAGATATCATATCGGGTAGAAATAATGACATCTCATAATATTATGTTGATATAACGTTGAGTTACATTTAAAGTCTATTTATATTATTAGAGTAATTTCAAATCTATTTTAACGAGAATTTGTTGATATTATAAGATCAGTCATAAATATATATTCTAACTTTTTAATATTATTTTTTTAAAGGGAACATTTTAGAAGTGTTTTAACCTTATACAAATAAAGTTTACAAAGTCAACTCTTGAATGTTTAGTATTAGTAGTGATAGGTAATAATACTCAATTCATGTGTTATGAACGAAGTCGATTATATTTCATTAGTTATTAGTCAATTAAAAGAGAAAACGGATCCCAAAGTAAAATTTGTGCGGGAAGTTATCTATAAGAACTTGTATTAGAAAACTTTTGAATGTGAGAAGCTACGACAAAGTCAATGTACTTTATCCTTAACTATGTCAAGGCGGGGAATCTATTATCTTAAAAAATTAAAGTAAAATTGATTTTTATAAATATATTTGAAGTTTCATAATAGACATGTTTCAATAAATTAGTATCAACTCAACTATAAATATTAGATTAAAATAAGTTTTTTCTTTCATTTTTATTTTATTTTTTCATTTGAGTTAGTACTCTAAATTAAATAGAATCATCCTTAAACTTTTTATATTAAATTAAATGTGTTTCAATGTAACACATTAACTTTGTAAATATAATGTGATATGTGAAAGATATTATATTACGATGCAAGTCATTATCTATTGGTTAATAATTATAGTATTAATTATTTATTTATAAAAAGTAAAATATTGGATCAATATTAATTATTATTATTATTATTATTATTATAAAAGAATTGTGATTGATTGTATAACATTTTTTCAAAATATATATATTATTTCTTTTATTATAACATACTTTATATAACTTTTTACAATTTCTATTTCTTTGTAATGGGATTTTACTATGAAATAAATTAACTTTGTGCATTTGGAAACACTTAGATCTTCATATCAATACTATGCTTAGATTCGTGATTGACACATGAATGCGTGCATTAAATAAAACTATAGTTATTGCTATGACTTCTACGTGACTTTAAAAAAGTAGCTTCGTAAAACGGAGATTCTAAATGTAAATTTTAACACATTATGGTAATTTAATTTTGTAAAAGTATCCTAAGAATAAAAAGGCACGTCTAGCTATAAGTTGTATGAATCCAAACATTAATTTTGCAGTAAAAAAGAAAATAAGCTATTAATTAAATTGTTGAGAATTTCAGTTATTAAATTTTGTTAAGAGAAAACTTTGACAATTAGTTCGAAAAGATATCTGTATTTCTAAAATAGTGAATTCAAATAGATTTTATCAGCTAGTAAGATTTTTAAATTTGAAACCAGACTAAACCAAAATATTGTAAATATTCTTTAATTTAAATGCAATAAATTATTATTTTAATTACATTATAAAGCTGAATCATTAACTATAATTCAAAGTTCAAGGTTTACATAAATGACAACATATATATATATATATATATATTAACTTCACGAAAGAATGAATATTGGAACGGGTACACTTCATATATATTGGTGTTGGTTTTGAGAATTTGAAAAGGAAACTATTATGCTTAACATAAGTGAATTAAATAGTGTAAACATGAGATGCTATTTAATGCTTTGAAGTCTACTAGTAATGAAATGAAAATAATAAAAGGAGTTACAGATAGTACAAGAGTTATAGAAAGAAAAATGTATAGGAAGAAGGATTAAAAGTTAGTAAGAACAAACAATTTTCTATCAAATTTGAGAGTCACTCGTTGGATTGATTTGTTGAAAATAGTATATAAGAGTTTTTATATAGAATAAGGTTTATTTGTTACGGCAAATAGTGAAAATAATTATTCTACAATTTTGTTTGAAATAAAATAATAATTTGTTTAAGTGTCAAATGCAACTAATGTTAAGTATTATTACTATATCGAGCCACCTAAGATTTTACATATAGGTACCCATGTTTTTAACTTTGATCAATTGTTCCTTGTAAATGGATTTTAACGTAATTAGCCATGATATAAGCATACATGCCTATTTTCCTAAATATGCATTTTGCTTTTAACCTTTATGATTTCATACATCCCTAGTATTTTGAGTAGTTATGCAATCAAGATTTATATATAATATAAGAGTTATACTTTACCACCATAACAAAATATTAATATTTATAATAATAATAAAAAAAATCTTCTTAATAAAAATATAAACAAAATGTTAAAACATGAGTGTAAAAAAACATTTTTGATAATATAATATTCTCGTAATATTTCACATTCTCAACCTTATTCTCATCTATTTGTATTATGCAGAAAAAAATGTAACAATGAAAAGTGGATGCCGCAGAAAACATTTCTTCGATAATATTTTATTTTATTGGAAAAAGTTTGCTAAATATTTGAATTTAACTTGTTTGTCACACAAGAGTCACGGAGAAAATCTACCGGTTCAAATGGTTATAAATAGACTTGGTCAGTGACAGGGTATTCATTATTCAGCAACGATATTGAAGGCTCAGAAGTTGTAATTTATGTATGATTCAGTTTGGTTGGCCCTCTTTTGCAATTGCCTAGTTTGTCCCAGATTATGGATTATCTCTTGGCTTAATTTTGTATTCCTTTATTCTTTATTGAATAATACAACTCATATGGGAGGCCAAATAGTGAATTTTGCGTGTCTGGAAATTGAAACTGCAAACCCTTGGGATACAAAGAGTAGTGTACAAGGAAAAGCAAGTGTTGAGCACCCAATACAATTACAACAGCACTTGCTAAGTGTAATTCTACCTTCAAAATTTCTGATATTTACAAGTACAAAGACCATTATAGTTTTTTTACTATTCTCCTATTCAATGAATGAGTCATTTTCAAATGGTACATCCTATAGTTGATTGAAAAATCGGACACTTAAAATTCGTGAGAAAAGTCACCCGAGATTGGCAGTCTCAAATCCAATAAAGGGTAATTGGATTGATCATAGTTATGAAAGCCATCCTTTTTTCTTGGTTGCCTTGAGCTTCATCACAAGTTCTTCACGCTCGGCTTCCACCTCAGCATACTTAAGGCTCATGTGGAAGTAGCGCTCCTGAATATCTCTTAACTCTGCCTCTAGCATAGATTTTGTACGTTCAAATTTTTCTTTCGTTACTAGTTCTTCAGCCACTGATTTTACTGGGCCATTTACCTGGATTTTTTGCCCTCTAGATGGAGATCTGCAAAATAAATATACATGGGGTTATATATATAACAATATTACTTCAAGTGAAAAACAAGGCATGGATTAAAACAAAAGGCTTCCAAAATTATTATCAGAGTAACTGCGACATCTTTGCAACAACATTCCAGTCTTCCGGCCTCCCTAAATGGACAACTTCATTTTGACTTCAATGTTTTAAACTTGGTTTTAACCAAAAGGAACACAATATGAGCCTCAAAAGGAAATCCAGTGAAAACTGGCTACTTTGCTTACATATCAAGAACACAAAATCAATTGCCGAGGAATTTGACATTATTTGTAATGAAGACTCATTCTGGATATCAGTGGAAGCAAGAAAACACTGTTTTCTTTTATTTTTCCTCTTATAATTTCTTCTCCATTCATTTTTGTCCTTCTCTATTTTATTTTCTTTAAGAAAAACCATTCTTGGTTATTAGAGAAGCGAAGGGATAGAATGATATACAACCTTTCATCCCTCCCGAACATTCCCACTTGTTAAACTCCATTATTTAAGGAACTATATAACAAACAAAATTCTTTCTGGATAAGTTTTCCATTTGGGGACTACATGATGAAACCAAATAAAAGTTCGTTTTTACTTCTGTAACTTCATTTTTTTTTTTCTTCTTTAACCGCCATGTGGTGTTTTCACCTTATAATGATTGATGTGCCTACTAAATCTTCTTCTAATTTTTCCTAAATGAAGTGTCTATCTATTCCAATATGTTTGTCCTATCATGCTGAATGGGATTATATGCAATGCCTATTCTGACTTACTATCATAGTAGAGCTTCATGGATCCCTCCAAATTAACTTTCAAGTCATTAGCCATAATAACTCACACAGCCCATATGAAATGGACCTAAACTCCGATTCAACTGATGATCTTGCCTTGCCCCTGTACTCTGTTTTTTGCTTCACCATGTCACTAAGTTCCCACTTAGGAAAGTACAATATCCAGTTGTTGATCTTCTATCAACAAGAGAACCTGCATAATCTACATCAGTATAGGCTTCAAGATTTAGTCTTCCATTTCTTTTGAATAGTATTCTCTTTCCAAGATTGTCCTTCAAGTAATGTAGAGTTATATAAGCAGCTTGATGATGAGATTCCTTCAGTTCATGCATAAATTAGCTGATGACACTGAATGAGCAATGTCCGATCGTTTGCGAGCCAGATAAATTAATTTTTCGATTAGTCTCTGATACATATTTTTCTCTATGGTTGGTTCCACTTCAACCTTACATAACTTGTGAATAGGATCCATTGGAGTTCATACTGGTTTGCACCCAATTTTTCCAGTTTCTGCTAGCAATATCAGTTATATATTTTTGCTAATATATGAAAATTCCCTATTTTGAGTAGGCTACTTCAATCCCTAGAAAATTCTTCAATCTTCCTAGCTCTTTTGGTTAAAATTCCTAGACTAGTCTCTATTTCAATTCTTCCTACTCCCTTTCATCATTTCCATTCATTATAATATCATCAACATAAACTAGAAGGATTGTTACCCCCTCTTTCCCTGAATGTTTAGTAAACAAAGTGTGTTATCCATGACTTTGTTTGTAGCCAAATCAAGATCTAAGGGATTGTTTCTGTCCATAAAGAGCCTTTTGTGGTCTGCACATCTTATTTTTTCTGTCTCCTTCAAATCCAAGTGGAATATTCATAGAGATTTCGTCCTCTAGGTCTGCATGGAGAAAGACATTTTTGACTTCATATTATAGAAGATTCCAATCAAAGTGGGCAGCTAAGGGAAAAAGAATCCTTATAGTATTCAATTTAGCAACTGGTGCAAGAATCCTTATAGTATTCATTTTAGCAATTGGCAATTGGTGCAAAAGTTTCCTGGTAGTCTATGCCATAAGCTTGAGTGTATGCTTTGGCAACCAACCCTGATTCGTATCTTTCAATAAACCCATTAGCCTTATATTTTATTGTGAATATCCATTTGCAGTCATCAATATTCTATTTTTTGGGTTTATCAACAATTTTCTAAGTACAATAATGCATCCATCTTCACTTTCATGGCATCTCTCCATTCTTTCTTTGTCAAAGCTTCAGTAATAGTGTTAGGGACAACAATAGAATTCAAACTAACGATGAACCTTTTATGGTTAGCCAATAATCTATCCAGAGAAGCATAATTTGATAGAGGATAGAGAGATTGTTTTGTGCAGTTTCTTGTACCTTTTCTTATGGCTATTGGAAGATCAAGGTCATTTGGAGAGTTGAGAGTTTTTTCATTTACTAGTTCAAATTTTGTCTGTAGTTTTAGGTTCAAAGCTTAGATTGGATTCATGGACTTGCCACATGTTTGGTATGCTCTTCATTCTTGTATAGACATTGTTGAATCTTGAAAAATTGTAGGTACTAACTCTTGGGGTTGAATTTCTTACTATTTCAGTATTTTCTTGTTGGAGTTCAGTGGCATCAATAATAATATTACCAGTTTCAGCTTCTAATCTTGTCCCAAAATTAATTTTCTTATCTATAGATTCATTTTTAAAGGTTTCAGTTGGAGCATATACAAAATAAAGGGTTCAAGGTGGTTACACAATCTTCTAAAGAACTTCTTGGGACCCAACATTGGAGAAAAAAGATTTAGTTTCAATGAAGGTGACATCAATGGAGATATGCAATTTTTTAGATGAAGGTTTATAACACTTGTATCCTTTGCATTGCTGAATAACTAAAAAAAGACATCTCTAATAACCCAAGGATCAAGTTTGTTTCTATTTTGATTGTGGATATGTAAAAAAAAGTTGTGCACCCAAATATTCTAGGAATGAGGCCATTTGAGATATAAGTTACAGACAAACAAGCCCCAGAGATATTAGGTACAGTAGATGGTCCACATATATCACTATGGATTAATTGCATTTGTAGAACATTCAATGTCATGAATATATTCAATGTTGAAACAATCTTGTAAGACATAAGAATTATCCTGTTTGCATGGTTTAAACCACCTAGTGAGAGAGAACTTTTGTTGTTAATGGATTGTTCTAAATAGAAAAGAAAGCTTAAAAAAGTAAAAGAATCAGCATAAGAGGGTCATGCAAACAAATTAAAAACTTTTTCTTTTAAGCTTTGAAATATGTTCCTCTAACCTGTGAATTTGAACTTCAATGTTATTGGCTTCGTTTGCTTTTGCTTGTTCGTTGTCATGCAATTGAGTCTTTGATAGTGGATCTACTTCAACAGCATGAACATTTTCATCAAGAAGTCCAAGTTCAGTTTCTACCTATATAAGAAAAAGAAGACATGAAACAGAAACATAAAAAATAAGGTTCCATTTCCAGTGACACTACATTTATTTGATATTATCACTAGGTGGCATCCACACAAATGTAATCATAAAATATACTTTGTAACCTTTGACTCGGAGGTAAATTACTATGTAGTCAAGTTCAAAACATATCACCTCACTCTGATATTTCATGCTGTCATTCTTCAATGACTTTTTCCTATTATTGCGATGTTGATTGGTATTCTTCACCCCAAAATTCTGCTAAATCAAATAAAGAAAATTAATAGTCCTGTCAACACAATGTTATCACGGCGTTAATGAAAAAGAGAACTAACTTTTGATGCCTTCGTATCATCGTGAACAGGTGAAGATTTCCTGTTAAACTTCGAAACCTGATTTCTCTTTTGTTCCTTAATCAGCTTCAATTCTTCTTCAAGGGCTTGGGCTTTTGTTTGGAACTCAGCTTTTTCCTGTTCAAGCAGTTGTATGGTCTGTTGATGCTGCCTGTTTATTCTTTTGCTGTGACTGAGCTCAGTATCCTGGACACATCTTGTTTCTCTTGCCTTCAAGTCATTCTCCAACTGCACAAGTCTTTCTTCTAGGGATGTCTTATCCGCCTTCAAATCTTCACATAATTCTGATGTTAGGTGCAATGAGGCCTCCAGTCTCTCTTTCTCCGATTTAGAAGCATTAAGCTCGTTGTTTAGAGCTATATTCTCATTTTCAAACTTATAGTTCTGCTGCAATTTAACCTTTAAATTTCCCGATTCGTCCATGATTTGTTGTCTTTCATATCCAGTGACTGTAAGTTTTAATTCAAGAGCATTTATAGTACTTTTGAATTTTAGCTCTCTTGATTTGCTGTCTTCCACCAGCTTCAACAACTTTTCATGTTCAGTCGTCAGCATTTCCACTTTAATTTTGTATTCGGCAACTTGAGTTGTTAGGTCTTTCAGCTTTTGTTCATTTTGAGACTGCATCGCATCAACCTCGTTCTGAGCCAAAATCACTTTAGATTGAGCTTCTTCAAAAGCAGATTCCAGTTTGGCTTTATCATCACGTAATGTGGATACTTCAAGCAAAGCGTTAGAAGCTATTTTCTCCTTTTCATGATATACTGCCGAAAGTTTCAAACTGAGTTTCTCAATTTCTAGTTCTAGGTTTTGAGTTTCTACCATCTTCTCCATTTGCATCTGATTCAGTAAGGCTTCACCCTGCTCCATATGTTTCCTATTTTCATAAAAAAGACCATCTAAATCTGAAATTAGATGTTTCACTTTTGATGCAATATCTTCCAGCATTAAAGTGAAGCTCTCTTCCAGGTGTTCCACTCTTTCAGAGCACTGGGCGAATCTTTCATCTGATTCCCTTAATCTGGCTCCCATAAGGGAGCAATATTCCTCTACCTTCAACTTTTCCTGCCTCAACTCTCCATTTATCTTTTTGACAGAACTGCATTCTTCTGCAAGATTTTCTATGGTATTTTGTAAATTCTGGTTTGCTACTCTTAGATATTCACATTCTTCTTGTGCTTCTGACCAGCGAAATTGTGCTTCTTGTGTTGAAGAATCTATCTCAGTCTGCATCTCCATAATCTTCTCTTGAAGCCTTGCCGCTTTAGATCTAGAGTTCTCTAGTTCTTCCAAATGAAACTCTCGTTCATTTGTCAAATCTCTCAACTGAGCTTCTAAAACAGAAACGCGCATTGACAATTGTTGCCTTTCCTGTTCTCTGTCTGATATGCTGAGCTCCAGTTCATGCATATTTTCTTTTATCATGGCCTCCATTTGTTTCTCTTGTTGACTATGTTCTTGTTCAAGATGATAAACCTTGTCTTCTAGCTCATTCAGTAGCTTTTGCAGAGACCCAATCTCCTTTTCTTTGTATGATAAATTAGCCTCAAGATTTCCTATCTCAGATGTTTTATTAGTTAGTTCCTCATTCAAATCTGTGATTCGGACTTCTAGAGCTAATTTTGAAGTCCCAGGCTCTTGAATTGAAATGTCATCATCATCACTACTCTTAATGTTGTTTTCCCCTTGGATCATGTCTCCTGAATGGAATATTCGAAATAAATTGTTGCCTATCTCAGACCCAAAATTAGTAGAAGATTGATCTTTGACCTTGTCTGACAAAAGGTCTTGAGATGCTCCACCATCTTTCAAACTTTTCGTTGCTTCTTTTAGCTTGAATAAGAGCTCAAGGTTCTCTTCTGTCAGCTCATTGCAGTCCACCTCAAGTTCCTGAACTTTTTCTTTAAGTAATTCAACTTCTCTCAAAAGATCTGCATCACCAAAATTTTTGGAGACAGTCTCCACATTACGACTTTCTGGGATAGATTCAAATAGCTTTGCTTTCAAACTTAATATTTCTTTGTCTTTAGCAGATAATTTGCCTTCATATTCCATTTCAATATCTGAAAGGGTTTTGTTATTTTGAATCTTCGAATGTTCAATCTCTCGCATTTTGTCCTCCAAGGCACCTTCCAGCTCTTCCACCTTGACCAGCAGATTTTTCTTAGATTCCTCCAGTTGTTCTAGCTGTTGCATAAACTGCTTGTTTCCTTCTCTACTTATTTGGAAAGATTTGTCCAGATCACTGAATTCTGAGGTTAGTGATGAAAGGTTTTCTATCTCAATTTTCTGCTGTTCTATGGTCTCTTCCAGCTCCTGGAGAACAGAAACGAGCTCCAGATTTGCTTCTTGGCTCCTCTTCAGTTGCAAAGACAAGTTGGCATTTGATTCCTTTTCGAACTTCAATTCCTCCTTTAGAGCATTCTCAATTCCGGAAATACATTCACCTTCAGATAGTGAATCTTCCGATGCTCGTTGTCTCGCTCTTGGATCCCCAAATGACAATTTTAAGTGTTCAACTTCTTGTTTTAAACTATCACGCTCTACCTGGGCCGCTGAAAGGTCCATTTTTATACCTGCCAGATTTTTGTATTGATCTGAGAGTTCTGTTCTCAACTCGTCTAAATCACCCATTACCTTTCGGGCGTTCATTTCCCACATCTTCGCTTCTGCCCGTAGCTCTTCATTTGTTTCCAGACGATTATTGGAAGCACTGGTCGTTTTAGAAGATAATGCACCAATCTCTGGCATATGCTGGGAAACAAATGACGAATTATTTGACTGAGAAGAATTTACAGGGTAATCGTGATGGGATACACTTTTCTGGGAACTGGTTGAACCTTGTATTCCAGTCGGGCTCTGCCCATCACTGATACTAGAGGAAATATTTTCCCTTCCTGTGGAACCCTCAGTTGAGTAATGGCTGCAGTTTGATACAGATCCGGAGAAGCTTGTTTCCTGCAGACAAAGTGCCAGTGCAACGCGTCATTATCATGATAATGGCAGGCCAATAGTAAATTACGACATAACTCAAACATAAGCAAGCTGATGGCTCCACTGGCATAAATTATTTTGCTTGCTGGATCGTGATGGAAGAGAACTCTGTACAACGGATGACTTCTAAAATACCCATTAGGATGAAATGCAGTTACCATCTCCACGTGAAAATCTCACTAAATTACTATGTTAAAAAAGCCAGTTCAAATTGGAATTGGTGGATATTATGCAATATCTTTTGGTTAAAAAGTTCCAGAATACCTCGTGAATAGTGCCTGATACTCCAGGATACCCTAAATCTAAACAGCTAAACTGGATAATTATTCGAGTCTGCAGAGCTCATCCTGATAATTGATTATTAAGAAGAGACTTATTTTTTACCTATATGCATGTATGGGAAGAAATCTATAACCATTTAGGCAACAAAATAGATATGATTATGACACGGAAAATGTTGTAATTTTACCCTTGTCTCAATTTCTCCGGGGGATAAGGTAGAATCAAAATCTTCAACAGAGGAAGATTCAACACTCTGGATATTTGAACAATCAGATTCATTGGATTTGATAGCCAGATCATAATTATTTTCATTGATGGCCTTCAAATGGAAATTTGTCTCTTGATCACTGGAAAAAGTGTAGGAGATAAATACTTACAAGATAATTGACATTATAATATACAAGACAAGACTAGCTGCCAATTCAAACCTGAGTTTCGTTCTTGGTGTCAGGCACTGCACAGTTACCTGAAAAATACACAGCCACTGAATTCCCAACTCTATGTTCAATGACTTTTTTCTGTTATAGCTTTATTATAATAGGAAAAATATAATTTTACACTTCTTTTTAAAATACAATGGCTTAATAACTTGTTTTTATTAATATAATAATAAAAAATTATATCTATTTATATTTATTAGTATTATATTAATAAAAGGAGTTGATAAGTAGTTTTTTTTTTCAAAAAGAAAGATATCAATATATACTCTTTCTTGTGATGATAGTTTGTCTCTTTATTGGGATAGCAGAATCACAGTGAGTACTGCTTAAGTGAGCAAAGATGAATCAAGAAAACGGGTTCTCGACAAGATAGGGTAATGGGTAATTTTTTTTTGTGATACTGATAGTTCTAACGAAAAAGTAAACCACGTATCTTCGAAGTGAAGAACCGGGACATTGTCTTGTAAGAGGAAAAATGAAAAACCACATGTCATAGCAGTACTCTTATGGGGCCATAATCTTCATAAATAAAATTCAAGTGTCGTGCACAAATCAGTCGATTAAGAAAAGTTCAATGAAAATTAAGTTGAAAAAAGACTCAAAAGCAGTGTCATCATCGTGCGTAAAGTTAATCAAAAAGAAATTTGTCACAATGGAATAATCCATTTGCAAGAAGGGAAGAAATTATTTCCCTGTGATACTGTTTGTCCAAGACTACTTGATTAAGTGAAATAGAGACATTATATAATCACAAGAAAAAAAATGTGTGGACAATTGATATATTTATAATCATAAAAACTTCCATAAACAAAATATTCCAGATTTCCAGTTCTATATGTCCCCTTATAATCGACTCACTTGCAAAATTGTCCCATGGTTGCACTTAATCAGTGGGATTGAAAGTGGAGTAGCAGCCCCTGAACTCATATAGCTAGTCAAACTAACAGAGGCCTCCCCCAGGATGCCAGATTTTGATGACCCCTGTTAAGTGATAATGATTATTTATATAGTAATCTAATCCAAACAGAAATTTCAAGCTGATAAAAATAAAGGAACAGAAACAAAACGGTGTGCATAGCAGCAATAGGATAATACCATTGCAACAATAAGCTTGAGGACAAAATCATCAATCTCCTTGGCAGAATTATTTCTCGAAACCCATATAGATTCTGAAAAGTTATCTGACCATTGACAACCTCCATTACGCACTGGCACTTTGCTCGACTTTGCAATTGTTTTGCCATTTTCTACGGAGACAACAGAAACAAACAGTTTGTCCCACCCTTTGGGTACCTGTTAACATTAGATTCACCATTCGTTATTGACCAGACTTTCTTTTAAGGCTACTTAAACAACATTTGAAAATTCAAAGCATTTGGATATAAAATTCTAAAAATATTTTTTCAACAATTATTCGAATGATATAATACTGATAGTACCTTCTCGCCTTTAAATATTAGCAAAAGTCATTTCATTTTATGATTTGGCTCTTGATTTATCCTCGTGGCAAAACATACCTGTAATACTGTTCTGCATTCCACGAGAACATAAACTACAAGCAAAAAATTTAGCCATACTTCTGTACATACCTGTTACGCTGTTATCTAATTAGAATTGAAATTTCGCTTTGATAATTTGCACAAATTTTGAATGTAAACTTTTATTAAAACCTCTTCTGAATAAAGAACTACACAAACATTACCGAAGAAAATATATCTAAGTTTTATGAAAACCACAAACCCAATGCAGCTAGCTATTCATAACAAGACAAAAGCTAGTGATACACTTTGTTATCAGCTGAAATTTACTAGAAAATACAAAACTGTGAGATCTCACTTCTTATTTAACCACTATAGTTGGACTTCATCAAATCTCATACATGTTCTGAGTCCGCTCGGTGATTCTCTTTCCAAAAAACACGAAGCACTTCATATATAGCAAATTTCTATTTTAAAATAAAATCACATCTCCATATCAACCTCTGCCATAGTATTTCCAAATTAGGATCAAGGAGTTTCAGTTGCATATTGCATTGCACCAACGAATTATCACTGCGGATCAATAATTTCGAACAAAAGCGAAACACAGATAGACACTACACTAGTCACATTGATCAACGTAAAACGAAACGAGAAATAAAAACACGAAATCGAAGAAGAGAAAATAGCGAAGGCACGAACCTGGAGAGCCTTGAGGTGAGAGATTCTGAACTCAATTCTATCCCCTGATTTCGCCGCCCTGTGCTTATGCAACCTAAACATTCTCTTTTCTCTTTCTCTCCTCCTGTGTTTCTGTGTGCTAGTGTGTCGTGGCTCCTTCTTTCTCAATCATTCACTCACTCACTCACTCTCGACAACTACCAAATTTCGCTATATTCATGATTTCATCAGCTTCTCCGCAACCACTGTCACCAACTCACGAAAGAGACGGAGACAGAGAGAGAGAGAGAGAGAGAGAGAGAGAGAGAGAAAGAGCGTTAGCTCAGTGGTCATTGTTGTGAAGGGTGTTATTTTATTGTTCCTTCAAACCATTGCCCATAGAGAGAAACGGAAACGAATCCCACATAAAACAAACAACCAACCAACTGACAGAAGCGCTATGGTTTTTTTTTTTTTTTTTTTCATATTTGTTTAAGTAAAATTTCCGAATAAAAAATAAAATTTCAAAAGAACTACACAAATTAGAAAAAAAAAAAATCGTACATGTCATTGTCAATAAAATTTTAAAAACAATAAAAAAACAGAAAAAGAAAAAATTGCGCATTCAAACAAGATTTCCAAAACACAATTTATTCATTTATTTAATTTTTTTATTGATTCATATTCTTTCATGGCCATGTGAGTTACATAACATCCAGTAAAACAGCGAGAGAAACGGTTACGACCCAATCTTCTAACATTCTACTCGCTGACGTGTCAGACGGTGGTTGGCCAAGCACCGGAAAGGCGTTGTAAGTTGTATTACCGCTGCAACCACCGGAAGCAGAAAAATTACAGGCTGTGTTATGTTAATAATAGAATAGAATAATTTGATATTCGAGGTATTAAAAGGAGAATTCTTATTAGAAATAGTAACTATTATTTTATTTCTACTTTTATTATTTTTAATTATGAGTTTGTCTGTGAATAATTTTTGGGGAATAGAAAAAAAAAAAGATTGTGGAATATTTTGAATTTTTTATGAAGTTAGTCTTAGTAAGTCCCGTATGGACGGCCTTAATTACAAGTATATTCTTCATGTATGATAAATTAATTTAACTTAATTAACAAGTCATTAAGATATTACTTGTTTTACTGAAAATAGTATACCTTTTCATTTATGAAGAGTTTTGTGCTTAAGCTGTGTTTAAAGCACATTAATTTATGTGGTAGGTTTGATTTAGGTCACATGCTCCGTTTGGTCAGGGTACACTTACTCCACCAACCTTCCCTAAATCAATAATAACACACAACTTTTTAATTCTCCTAATTTTTAATTACTATTAAGACAAAGTTTCAGATTTTAAATTCATTTATAAGAAAAGTGATAGATTTAATATCACTTTTTATTATTTTATCAAAATTTTGAGAAAAAGAATTATGTGATAGCAACAAAAGAGAACAACAATTGAGATCCACCAAATATTCATTCAAGCTAATTCATGATTTTGAAAATGTCTAGCAAACTAATCTGTCGTTAAACAATGATGAACTTTTACTAAGGTGTTTGTTGTCATTGAAAATTCAGTTTGTAAAATGGTCCTTCCACATATTATGAATTACTTCACTTCTTCTGTTTCATTTGTAAGAAAATCAAATAAGACTCAAAGTATTTTTAGGAAATAAAAATAAGAAAAAGAAATTAAATGTAGTTCTATATAAATTAATATTAGTTTATTTATGAGTTAATTCATAAAAAACCTTATTAACTTTTCAGAAGATAACTTTTAATTCATGCATAAATTAATTTTAATTTCTTAAAAAATCAAATTTGTTTTCTAAAAGTATCTACGAATAACTTACCTAAAATTAAAAGGTAAAATGAGAGTAAAGTTTGCAAACTTAATTTACAAAATTAAATCAATTCAAATTTAATCTAAATATTTATATGAAAATTAAGTTACGCTATCTTTGCATGCTTATTTGTTTCTTATTCAAAAACTTTTTTAATTAAAGGTAAGAAAAACGATCAAATAAAGAAAGTTAGCTGTAAAAAAAATAAAGGTACTGTTAGAGAATTATAAGGTATTAAAACAATTTTTAATTTTTTTTATATAATTAATTAGTGTGTTATAAGGTAAACAATTGCTTAAATCAACGCTTACTACTATCATTCTTTCAATAATACAAAGAATATGGTTCCAATACATTTTTATATATGGTGAAATCATTTCGTATATACTAAATACATATATCAAAGGATAAAAAATAAAATGTTTTGTTAATAAATAATTCATTATATTATTAAAAAAAATATAGTGATTATTTTATTTTATTTACTCCTTCACTTATTTATTTAGTAAATAATTAGAATTAAGAAAAACCTATAAGAAAATCACTACTAGGAAAGAAAAATTATAACAAAAAATCTTAAATAAGAGTGACACGAAGGCTTTTTCATATGTTATCACAAGAGTACTATTTCAATACCCATTCATTCAGCCGTTTAACATTGATAACTTAATAAGTTGAATGAAGAATTAAAATACTGATAAATGAAGTAACTAAAGTATGTTTAAAAAGATTAAAGGACTAATAAAGAGTACAAAATGGAAATTTCAGTCTACAACATCTTTAAATTTAAAATAATATTAGGCACCAACTAATTCCAATTAAATTAGATAATTTTATTTACGAAAATAAGTTTCTTTTGGTATCTTTTTAATACAATTTTAACGCTAGATCTCATTTAAGTGAAATTTGATTTCATATTTTTATTCCACTGAAATGAACATTAAAAAAAATAAGCAAAATTAGGCTATACAAAAATAAATGAAAAGTAAAAGCTCAATTTTTCTTAATACAAGAACAAAAAACTTATATACGATTCCAAAAGCTAAAAAACTTATAAAACACTATGAAATTATGAAAAGATGAAACTAAAAATTATAATAAAAATAGATATAAAAAATGTTTCAAAAGAAATAAGTTTAAAATAACATGTTTTTGAGAAAGAACAATATAATTAAGTCATTTTCAATTTCCAAGTAAATGGACTACAGTTTAATAAATAAATATTAATAGCAGAATTTGCTAATTGAAAACAAGATCTCATGACTGACTGAGACTTCTCTACAGTAGTTATTCACTTAGTAATTCAATTAAACTTCTTTACAACATTTTGAAAAATGTGAATAAATAATTTGGCTATGGAAACTAATTGTTATCTAATACATATTTACTGGATTCCTTGTGGTATATTAACTAGCAAAAAATGAGAAAATCACCCAAAGAATTTGTAAATGTCAACTATTTCAACCGTTGGCTCAGTTTCATGTAAAGGCCCTGCAAAAAAAAAAATCTATCAGTACTACACAGTAGAAAAAAGGACAGTTCTTTAAGCACCCTTTATCACTCAAGGTGCACCCTTTCATTCTAGAAAAGGAGGGCAACTTGACTTTTACAAGGTGTAGAAAGTTGAAGCCTAGAAAATATTGGTCAAATGTAAGTGAAACTTTTCCCGTTTAAGCATTTCAAAAGCATGATAATGAAAGTGAGTAAATTAAAAGATTTTCTTCCTCTTTTAAGCAAAACTAGAGAAAAAAGATGATCTGATAGTACAAGGTCTGGCTCATTAGTTTCAGAAAAAACAGAATTTAAAAGAAGTTCCTGATGACTTTTCTAGGCTTTGATCTTAACATCTTTTTGTCATTTTAGTGCTTAAATATATGTTAATATTATCCCTTAAATCTAATGATTTTTAAATTTTGGACTAAAGTGATTGATAAATTGCATTTCAAATACCTTTTTCCTTTTAATTTTCTTATTTTCAGGAATTAATGGGATAACCTATACACTTTTAGGAACCTGAAAGATGTTTATACCCAGAAAGAATGAAGCTTGAGATGACTACATTGAGATTTGCAAAACAAAGCACAAAAAGGAGTCTCTTGTAGAAACCCATCTCAAAGACAAGAATGAATAACCTTACATTTGTTGTGTGTATTGTTGCTCCGGTAGTCATACTGATATTCTGATCAGGAACCAGTTCGAAGTTCATGTGCTGTATAAATATTGCAAGAGCAACTATAGCTTCCATTAAAGCAAACTGATCACCAACACACTTGCGGGGCCCTCCACTGAATGGAATGAATCTGCAACATGTTTTGATTCATAAAATCTGAGGAACTATGATATACAACAAAAAATATTCCACAGAAGATATAACCAGAATGAACTGTCCCTTCTCCCCACTGGAGGACAAAACTAAAAATGGTGAGTTACGATACTGAATAGGTTAGGGGAGAAGGGTAGGGAAGAGCCACTAGCAAGTGCAGCTCGTGTGACTAGCGACCACAGTGGAGGTGCAATTTCTGTCAACATTGACAGAAAGAATGATTACTGTAACAATAATGCAAACCTGAAATCTGTATTTGTTTCATTTGGCACCGGACCATCCAAATCAAATCTTTCTGGCATAAACTCTTCAGCCCTATCCCAAACCTTGCAAAGTTATGAAGTTTAAAGAATAGATCAAAATAGTGAATTCAGCAATAACATTCAGACAGTGCAACAACTTGCATATCAAATTTAATTTGCCAAATGATGAAAAAAAAACAACTCCAATCACCGTAGCAAATGCATGATGACAGGGCACGTAATATTTGAATAAAGAATCAATAATTTAAACAAAGCAACCACGGGGTGAGAGGGTTAGAAAATCATGAACAAAAATCATAAACGCAAGTTGCTTTCTATTGCTATACTGAAAACTGAAAATGAAATAGACAACTTTTTTATGCTCTCTTAAAATCAAACTTGTCATTCACAGTATCATTTTTCTTTCTCTGTCTCTTCCTGTAAATCAAAATAGTAGGGGAAAAACAAGAAAAGGACATTTTGAAATAAATAAATAATCCCTGGAAAATGAGTAAGTTTTGATTTTAGTCCGTATAAAAATGATTTGCTTTTTATCCCTCAAAAGATTGAGATCACTGCTTTTAGTACTTATAAAAGGAATAAATTTTGTTTTGGATGTTGTAAAATATTTTTCTATTACTTTCATCACTCCAAAAAATTTTAATTTCAACTTTAGGTCCCTAACATTAATTTTAAAATAAAAAAATAACAATTATTTTAAGGATATTAAAAAATTTAAGGATGTCACATGTTGACATTATAGTATAGACCCTAGTGGGAAGCTACTTGAAATAGTCAGTTGACCTTTAGTTAAATATATAAACAGTATGTCTCAGATCATATTACGGATTAAAAACAACGATTTTCAAGTTAAGTATGAAAAACAAAGAGAAGGTTTTACAAGGAGCAAAATCAAAGCTAAATCATTTTACAATAATTAAAAACATTTAAATCTAATACTAATGGCTCTACGCTGCCTTCACAGGTCTCCTAACCCTGATTGCAATAGAAATAGGTATAATATGTGGTTACCTTAACAACACACGTAGATAGTAGAACATGGCAAATTCAGCTACTTCAAGGAGGGGTCACATAAAGAATGAAGGTGAATAAAAGAAGAATAGTAGGGATGCATTCGTTAAAGAGGTTTGTCACACAATAGGCCATAGTAAATTAAACTTTTAGACAGCTTGAAACCAAGGATCTCATCTGCTGATTATTAAGCTACTGGAAAAGTCTAATTACAGTGATTTAAAATTCCATAACCAAATTTTGTAACAAAAGTATACAGATTTGGCTACAGAAAGTAAATACCTCAGAAGAACGATGTATGTTGTATACAGAAATCATAATATCTTGACCAGCATTGACTTTGTAAGAACCTGGAAGCTCATCAGGAACTTGAGCTCTTCTTATCAACACCTTAAGGATGCATAGGGTTATTATATAAGAATATCAGAAATTATAACTTTGATGAAACATATCTGACATCGGAAGCTCCAAAAGGAGTATTTAAGAAAAATAAGACACAGCAATGAACTTAGACTGTTCAGAGATATAATAATGATATTTTAAAGTGATTAATTACTAAATGATAATTCAGTTTTTCTGTTTGATTTAAGATTTTTTCCCAAATATTGATTTCTATAGGGAAATTAAGAC
>Ga0123342_1002926_pt1 | contig 28015 bp, 15 predicted proteins | sample Turbeawhitnodule_FD_89960 | JGI IMG/M metagenome (GOLD analysis project Ga0123342, IMG submission 89960) | Root nodule microbial communities of legume samples collected from Mexico - Turtle bean Mexico white nodule | ecosystem: Host-associated > Plants > Roots > Nodule | place: Mexico: Nepantla... | reverse complement strand
TTGGTTGGAGGTGTTGGTGGGTTTTTCACGGCCTGCAGCTGGTGCAAGATGGAAAGGACATATGTGCTTGTATGCAAGGGAGTCAAAAGGAATGTTAAGGACATGATGGAGGATTCTGTTTTGATGTGTCTTATAACAGACCAATAGAGGTAGGGTGTATTTGATGGTTTTGTAGCTACAGTTTGCAGTGCTTATAGCATTCCAATACGAGCATGGTGCTAGCTGGAATAGGATGTTTAGCTTATGCAGCAAACATTTTCTATCTATTGCTTCTGGGGTGTTTGTTCATCTCTTTAGAGATTCTTAATGTGATTTGGTTTATGTAAAAGGGTTGGGATACCCCTTTTGTATCCCTCTTAATTTAATTTCCTTCTTTGCTAATAAAAAAAAAAGCATGGTGATGTAGCCATGGATTTTGTAAGATTTATTGAATGTGTCAAAGCACTTAAGGATTATCTGTTTATAATAATTGAGATTACAAAATAAGGAAACAAAATAAAGAGTAATAAGGGATATAATCCCTGATTGTTAGCTGTACATATTTCCTAATCTACAGAAAATCTAATCATATTTGTAACTGATTTCATTGGAGAATTACCTGAGGCTATGGGAGTGGATACCGTACTTAATAGTGGTGGTTGATAGAATGAGAAAAATATGTTCATTTCTTCTCATTATAAAGGAAAAGATAAAGCAGAATGAAATCAGATTTAAATAATCTGATCTTGAAATTAACTACCCAAATATTCTAGAATAAATGACAATAAAATCGGATCAGATTTTGAATAATCTGATATTGATCTTAACTACCTAAATTTCCTAGAATCCTTATTTGAAATTCAAATCTGAAGTAAAAGTACATATACAACTAGCAACATAAACTACTCCAACAAATAGGCAATTTAAGGTGCACTATGACATGATAAACATATTATTGAATGTTTTTATATACTGTAACAGTTATTAGTCTGTGTTAAGCAAATGAATATAATTTATCTATTATATCCTTATACTTTGATATTTACATTGCAACTAGTGATATATTGTGTTTTGGTAAAATTATCGTATATTATTTTTTGGGACTGGAAAAGCATAATCTATAAATATGATATTTTATCTTATTAACTGATTGTTTTACTGGTTATTGATTTTCTATTACATTCTTTGCTTCCTTTCCCATAATGTAAAATTTTTAATGGAGGTTTGGCAACTGATCATGGATGATTTTGCTTTCCCTTATTTTTAGTTGAATCCTCCTGCTGCTGAAGCACTTAAAAGAATGCACATGCTTGCTGCAGATCCTGGAATTGTTGCTGTCATGAACAAGGTACGCTGTTCATGCCCCAATTAATTGACTGAACTGATATATATATTTGTGCTATAATGAAAATATGCTGTAAGTTCTGAATATTTTTTTGCATCTTTTATAGCATCGATGGCGTGTTGGAATTATGACTGAGATGGCTCCTGTTGGTTATGTTGGTGTGGACCCAAAATGCATTCTAGGTTTTAACAAGGTATTGGATTCTACAGGATGACAAAACATGACATTTTAAGTGTTTGGCATTGTCCTATTGTTGATTTCTCCTTGTTGTTTTCGTTCTTATTACAGAATCACGGAGAGGAAATATCACTGCGGCTACGGACTGATGACCTCAAAGGTTTCAGGAAATATGAAAGGATCAAGAAAACTCTACTGCATGAACTTGTAAGCAATAGCGCACATCAGAAGAACAATTTTTTTTCTTCTGTTGATCCTAAAGTAATTTAAATATGAACATAAGGAAAAACATAAATTTCTACTGTCTATTTGACAAATGGAAGTTATTGAAGAAACTTATTTTAATTTCAGGCACATATGGTATACTCTGAACATGATGCAAACTTTTATGCACTGGATAAGCAGGTGTGTGCATATATGCTTGAGTGTTTGGCTGTCGATCCATTATTATGTTCTCATTTATTGCCATATGATAATTTAGTTTGTTCCTCGGCAGTTAAATCAAGAAGCATCTAGTTTAGATTGGACTAGATCTGCAAGCTACACTTTGAGCCGAGTAAGGAATACTGCAACCTATGAAGAAGACATTATAGCTGACAATAGCAGTATTCCTCATAAGCTTGGAGGTAACAGGACAGATCAGCTAATAAGTGCACGTGAATCTTCAGTTGTTGCTGCTTACAACCGGTTGGCTAATGTTTCTCCAAACAAACTGGGAGGGTTTGAATTAAATCAAGAGCTAGATCCTGGTTATTCTAGTCATAGTTTGAGTGAAGAAAAATCTGATTGTGTGATATCTGCCTCCAACGGAATTGAAGATATTGAAATGGCCATCACTGATAAGAAAGAACATAGAGGTGAGCCGGACCCTGATGATCATATTATCAATGGAAAATATGAGCCTGATCCTGATGATTCTCATCATGGTAAGTTGTTGATTATGATGTTAGTTCAGGAATCACTGATATCAAGAATTTTGAACAACAACCTAATGATTTTGGTGTACTGCAAGGTTTGCATTATGAGTCAAGTACTGGCAATATGTTAGCAACATACACATCCATTGCTAATCCAGATACTTCAGAAGCATCTACGGAATCTATTGCTCCAATTATAGGTAATTGTTCGCCGATAATATGTAGTTTGTGTAGGCATATCCAATCAAGGATGAGCATTCTATAATCATAAACCTAACAATGATTACATGGAACAAGAAACAAAAATTTCAAACATGAAAACTATTGGACTAAAGTATTGAGCACACACACGCACACTTATTATTTACTAGAATAATTTGATTTATGGACCATATTTGAAGAACATACACGAACTGGACAAGGTATTTCCTACTGAGGTGCTTCCACCTTCAATTCCCCACATAAACAAGTTTGACATTTTACTGAGGTGTAATTTTGATTTTTCTATCATCCACTATTATATCAGGGGGGCCAAGTCATGTGTCATCTTTTGGTTTTAGATATTTTGTTATGTTCATTGATTACTAGATTTACTTGGATATATCTAATGAAAGATCGTTCTGAATTTTGGCTATTTTTATGTCATTTTAATGAAGTCAAACATCAGTTTGAAGAAGTAATCAAAGTCTTACAGAGCGATAATGGAAAAGAATGTTTCCTCTGATATATCTAAACTCTTAAGCTCACACGACATTTTGCATTAGTTTACTTGGCCTCGTACACCTTAGCAAAATGGTATAACAAAAAGGAGAAATACACATTTGGTTGAAACTACTCATACCTTATTGCTTGGTGCAAATATGCCTATTCAGTAATAGGGTGATGTTATCCTAAATGCTTGTTTTTTCATTAAATGAATTTCTTCCCTTGAAAATAAAGTTTCCTACTCCACTACGTGTTTTTAGTTGTATATGTTTTGTTCATGATATGTCCTCCAGCTTAGATAAACTCTCAGCTAAAGCCATTCAATGTGTCTTCAAAAGGGATATCGATGTTACTCTCTTGAGACCAAACAATATTATATGTTTGCCAATGTCACCTTTTTTGAACCAACTCCCTTCCTTCCTCTTGATAAATAGGATTCTAATTCCCTCCAACATGTTTTTCCTATGCCTTTGGTTATGGTTTCGTTCCTTTTACTCCCAACACCCAGAATACCATACAAACTCTTCCTGAACCACGTCACTACCTCTTATTACCTATCAACACAAGATCAAAATGACTAGTCGAATACCCCAAGGTAAGTCCTCTTCAGCAGGTCCATCTCAATCATCACCTAATATCACAATTCCTGATCTTAATGACTAAAGTTGGCCCATTGTCCTTTGCAAAGGTACTTGATCTACTTGTAATATTTATCCTATTTACAATTTTCTTAGCTATCACCAAGGTAGTCAAAATTGAGATATTACTTAGGATCGAAAAGATAAACATGAATTGTAAATCGGAAGATAGTAACACGGATCGTAAGATCCTAAAAATTTTATGAAAACTTATATACACATACATATAACCACGAGAGGTGTCGGTGCGAGGTGTGTCGCCACGAAAGGTGCCGCGAGAACTGTGAGATTGCGAAACTCAACGATCCTACACAAGTTGCGATTTGCAATGTCAATCCCACGCGATTCGCTAGAATCGTACTTTTCTGGTGATCGCAAATCGGCAACATGAATATAGTAAAATCGTACGATCTTACGATGCAACTCATGATTTTGACTACCATGGCTACCACAAGTTATCTCCTTCCTATTTTTCCTTTATTTTTTTTCTCTTCTATTACTATTCCTAAAAATGTGACAGAAACACTTCACCATCTTGGGTGGCAACAAGCTATGATTACTTAAATGCAAACTCTTAAGCATAACAAAACATGGGAGTTAGTTCCTCTTCCATCTAGGAAGAAGACAGTAGGTTTTTGTTGGGTCTATGCCATTGAGGTTGGACCTAATGGTGAAGTTCATCTCCTTAAAGCGCAATTGGTGGCTAAAGCATATACTTAAATCTATGGGCTTCTTGACTACAAGAGGAGGTGGCATCAAAGTAGTGAAAAGTTGGTCCAACTGGAAGGTGTAAATGTTGTTGATGATGATAAACCCAAAGGTGGAGGTGGTAGAGCTAGGGACTCACCAAAGATGTCGGTGGTATCAAAGACAAGAGGGGTGGTGGTAGGGCTAGATAGTCTCAAAAGGTAAGGAGGTGGACTCAAAGTAAAGAAGAGAGGACTCAAAGAAGGTTGCGTTAGCAATGAAAAAATAACAATGAAGGGAGGTGAGAAACATTTATATCCTTTTTTAGACCTAGGGTAGCCTAAAAGGACACACTTGTGAGACCAAGTTGACTACTTAACTGGTCCAGGACTAAGATTATGGACAAAACAAGAAGATTCAAAGACTTGAGGAGATAAGAGTTTGAGGAGGGAACAAAATGGAGTGATGTATTTTGTTGTTAGAATTTAAGCCCAACTCAATCTCTCAAAATCAGTTTATAAAGTGAGGTTTGCACTTATTTATATATTATAATTTTATCAGTTCTCTAGCCAATGTACAACAAATTGAAATGTGAAAAGCAACTTGGAATGATATTTTATCAAAAACAACTAAGGGCATAGAGTATAATCATCAATGGAAATTACAAAATTATAAAAATCCTAAAGTAGACCTAACACGACTCGATCCCTAAATATTCGAGTGAACTAGAAAACGGAAGGAGACAAAGCTTGCTTGGGGATACTCTTAGGAAACCAATTACAACTATTTTTCCTAAATGACACAACTAACACAACAAACTAGACAATTTAGATAGACGTGGTACAATATGTTGAAGCTTCGTAAGGTTAGTATGACCCAATTGTGCATGAATGAGAAGAGGGGAATCCACCACCAAGCTAGCATGAGAAGATGCTCGTAGTAGATGAAGGCCGCCATGAGACCCACATTGATGTCAATCATTCGCCCGGTTCAGTTTTATAAGAAAACAAAAACTTTAGTAAAAGAATAAGACAATTAAGAGAATGGGTGAAACAACTAAAGGATAATAAATTAAACACAAACCTAGGAACATAGTGGAGATCGTCAAGGGAGAGAGAAGGGAGAAGACGGGTGGTACCAACACCATGAGAGAGTGTAATAGCCATTGGTCATATTGACATAGGGTAAGAGATCAGAAAGGGAAACAAAAGAGAAAAGAGACTTATTGCCTCATATATGATCAGTGGCACTACCCGAGGGTCAACAAAGGTGGAGTGAGTGAGACCAACAATGTTCTACATTGCAAAGCGTTTTTTAGAACCTCTTCTGACAACAAGGAAAGTCAAGTTCCATATGTTTTGTTTTGGTAGGAAGAGCAGGTTTTTGGGAGAGGGAGACTGTATAAAGTTGTTGCACTGCATGGTGGGTACTTGAAAGGGGACATGAAGTTTGATGAGATGAGATTTAATCCATAGAACTTCAGAGGTAGTGTTAGCAAGGCTTTTGTATTTATTTAGCTTTAGTGCTAGAGTGCCACAAGAGTGTTTCTTTGACCATCATTAAGCAAGGTTAGAACCAAGATATATAAATGATCCAGAGGTGGATTTCCCATCGTCAGGGTCTAAATCTCAATCAACACCTTAGTTGGCAGTAAAATTGGTATGGGCTAGTGGGGAGAGCAAGGTTGAAGAGTCATTCCATAGTGCAGAGTTCAATTTAGGTAGCAAAGGATGTGTTTTATTGCTTTCTAGGGCAGAAATAGAAATTATAAGGCATTTGTTTTATAATGTGCCTTATTTCAGGGCATGTAATGGTGGCATACTGAAGGTTCCCAACATTGGAGTGATAGAATGAGGATTCAACAAAAGGATCAATGCATGTCTACTAAGTTTAGTGTTAGTGATCATAGGTGTAGCCAAATTTATGGCATCTTCCATCTTGGCTTTGGATGGTAAGTCTCTATGAATACTTGGTTTGGAGTTCTAAAAGTTAGCCATTTTAGATGTAGCTAATCAGACATTCAAGATTGCCAACTTCTTTTAGTGCAAATTGGGCTTTATTTTTCAAGATGCAATGCTGAGAGGTAGATTGTTTCCAATAAATGATGATATTGTCAAAATTAATGAACACGGGGACATGATTTTCTTGAGAAAAGGGGAAATAAGGAAGTGTTGTGGAAGTAGCTCAAATAAACTCACTAGACTGTCTACCAACACAAACGAATCCGCAACTAATAGCTAGATGGCTACCAAGGAAGAGTAAGGAAGAAAAGGAAGAAAACACAGAGAGAAATTAACATAGTTCAATTGAAGTTTTAACGAACTTCAATCCACATCAAGGGTCGGAAATCCACTATTAACATAGATTACAACGTGAAGTTACTCTCTAAGTGAACTCTCAACTCTTGGTTGGTTAAAAGAGTTAAAATAGGTAATACAAGGTTCAATTTATACAGAAATAATTGTCAAGACTAACTTCCGTAAATCACCCTAAACTAGAGGAGAAGTCACATAAACAATGCTCCCTCCTCTAAGCTTGAAACGTTAAGTAGGCAGACTCTCTTATGACAAACGAAGCAAGTTACAATTGATGTAAAGTAGATGTTCTTACACTCCAACTTGAGGGGGGCGTTAAAGATTTTAATATGCAAATAGGAAAATATTAGATAGCCTTAATTTTAGTGATTATGTTTTATATTTCTTTTGTTTCCTTACATTGTATCAATACTATTGTCTATAAATAGAGAATCACGTGTGTGCTGATAACACAATGTTCCTTTAATCCTTTAGCTACTCGGATAGGACAAGGATGTGGTATGAGGTCTCGTATCGTGAAGCATGCTACCCTTTACTTTTTTCTTTTTACAAGCTACTTACCCTTCTGTCCCAACCGTTGCTTCATTCAATTAGCTCCATGCTTTAGTTAAATATTGGATATGAAGTTAATGAAAGAAATGCTTATAACCAACCTCAACATGGGGATTCTTATGTTGAAATAAATGTGATGGCAGAAACTGTTCCCATTGATGTGGTTCCCACACCAGGTTCGTCTACATTGCAAACTAACGAGCCTGATCCCGATGATCAAGAATTTCAGAGAATAAATGATACCTCAACTGCTGTTTGTAACCGTTTGTTGAAGGCTATGGAAATGCTAAGAAGTGAAGTTAGTGCAACGCAAGCCACTTCAATCCTTCAAACTCTCCTGAAAATAATTAGGTATTGTTGAACTATCATTGGTACCCTCGATGAGTATAGAATGAACGGCTTGCTTTAAAAAGTTTCAGAAAGTACTTCTAGTTATTCTATGTGTAGTTATGCTTTAAGCTTTTCCTTTTCCGTATATCTGCTTCTATCTGATTGCAGGAATGTGATTGAACACCCTTTGGTGGAAAAGTACAAGAGATTACGGAAGGTACATATAACCTATGTTACCTTTTGGCATGCTTCCTGAAACAATGCTATATTATCTTAAGATTAACTTTAAAAGAATTGATTTTTATATAAAGAACATTTTGATTGCAGGCTAATCCAGTCATTGAGAGGAATATTGTAAATAATAAAGGTTTGTACTTTCTGACCATGAGTTATAATTTAGTAGTACTCGTGTAGAAATGATTTTCTTATGTACAGTGAAAGAACCTAGATATTAGGCATATGATTCTGGTAAAATCTAAATAGTAACCTCCTCATTATAGACTTATTTAGAACTAATATATCATACAGTATATGTTGTAGACAGGCAATTATAAGCAATTATTACAATTTCTTTTAAGTAACTTTTTCTAGAAGCAGATGCTAAAATGATATATGCTGAAATTTGGGCTATTATCTTTTTCATTTTTACTGCTACAGCTGCCTTGGAAATTCTATCTCTAGTCGGCTTCAGCGAAGATGTTATGTTTGACAATGTTGGAAAGGAAGATGCTTACTTGGTGTTAAAGAGGAATGATCCCGGCTTATTGTGGCTTGCTAAGTCAACCCTTGAATCAAGCACAAATTTAGCTTGCTAGCCGGGAAAAACGGTTCTGAAAGGCAAAGCAAAATTGTACGTCCAAATACAGAAGATTTCCATTGCATGATGAGTTTGTAAAGTTGGTCAGTTTTTGTATTTTTAGTGACTGCCCAATAGATAAAATTGAACACATGGAAACATAGTGAGAAGGAAAAAGAAGTACATTTGAAGTGCAAACAGAAACCTGGTATGATATTGGTGGTATTATTGGAGAGAGTTGTTCATTGCACAAACTTGTGTTGTATTTTATTGAATGTATATACATTTCACGAATAAAGGGAATTCATTCAGTGACATTTGGAAAGGAATATTAGGATAGGAGACCAATAATGAAAAAGGGTCATCTATAACTGCATATGATTGATTGCTCAGTATCTGCTATAACCCTACTCATATACATCAGTAACATAGCATGCCCAAACTATGAAGGCAATGCTTACGTTGTTTACTTTATGATTCTGTAATTTGTAGCTTATCCTATGCTTCTGTACTTTTTATTATTGTTGATTTATTATTTTGGTTGAAACCTATTTTTACTTCCATATAAATTAATAATAAATATTTTTCAACTTTTCATCCTTAATTTTTTTGTTTTTTCTAGATCTATTTGAATTACTTTATTTCATTGTTTTCGAGATAAATAAAATAAAAAAATATATGACGGAGTAAAACGTTAATTTTTTGTTAGATAATAAAAACAAAACAAGATAATAAGATGGGAAGGGTGGAGGTTAATTTTGAAGGGTCATTTGTTTCTACTTGGTACGAATTTCGACTTGCACCCCTACAAAAAATTTACCCTTTTGAGAAAGACCGTTCTGGTAAGATTTTAATATCTTTGTGAAAATATTGTTTTAGAAATAATTTAATACTCTTTCATTTAGAATAGATTCAACATCATCACCTAATGAGAGTTAGCCAATTTCTCCCTGCATTGTATACATGCATCTAATATAAAATTTAAAATCCAACATTGTCATTCACTTCATGTTTCCAGAAATTCGGTTGTTATATACTCTGTATTTAGATATTTGAAAAATTATTTCATACTTCATTTAAACTTCTGGATAGTCATATCCGAAAGTGATTTATGAGTTCTGGATTTTTATGTGTGAAATAGTGTGCTGTAAATAGTGTTGAGAATCAGGATTCGGAAGGTCATTTATGCTGTTTAAATAAATTTTTGAAAGTGATATATTAGTTTTGGAGATACATATCTTGAACTTTGTGATTTGTAGAAGATAAAATCTTTTAAGTTATTAAGGACTGATATTTCACGTAAATGTGTTGAGTGCATCTTTAAATTGATCTGGTGCAAGAAAAATCAGCCTGAGATTTACTAACACAATGAGATTTTCGAGAGAGATTTCGCTTTTACTTCCTGCATCCTATTATTATTAATTGCATCTTATACTAGCGTAAAATGACCAAAATACCTTTTTTCACTGTACCACGCTGTTGTCGTTGTTGTTGTACTTCTATTCTCCATTATACACTTTGAGATGAAGAAAAAAATAGAGAACTCGTATTGGAAAAAAAAATTGTTCCAAAACGAAGCTATTATTTACGCTGTCGAAAGTTTGTTTTGGAAATTGTATTTCTGAAAATTCGTTCTGTAAAGTATTTCATGTGTTTTAGATTTTTTTTTTAAAAAAACTTGTTTTTGAAAAGTATCGTTTACGTTTTAGAAAACTTTTTCTAGAAATTTTGTTTTGAAAAATTCATTTCGTAATGCAGTTCTCGTGTTCCATAAATTTTAGAAAACTTGTTCAAAAAAGATTTATAAAATAGGTAAGATGGAAGTCGCTTTTACGAAAGTGATATGATTATTTTAGAAATTATGTAGGAAGAAAAGGCCTAATTCATTTCGAATGAGCTTTTGGAATAGCTTTTTGGAAATATCATCCTAGAAAAAAATTATCTCTGAAAAAGAATTTATCAATATCATTTTAGAATGAATTTAAAAATTTAAAAATATTTAAAGATAATTTGATCATATTATATTTATGGGAATGTAGGGTGAGATTTAGAAAGAAAGAGCATTTCCAACTTGAACTATATTTCGAAGTTTGGTGTTCTAAATGGATGGGTAGGAGATTCTTACCTCTTATCTATGTGGAAATAATATTGTATCATTTTCATCAAAGTAAGAGTTATAAAATAGTACATTTTTTTATTGATTATTGTATTTTCCTGAATCACTAATTAATTTCTTTTCAAACTAGCAAATCAAAGTTTTCAACCATACCTCGAATTCAACTACATATGAACAATCTAGGTGGTCGTGACCTAGCATTACAATGTTTATCCAAGCTATGAAAAATATTTATGTTGAAGAACCTAAAGGCTTTGTTGTTCCAAGGAGTGAAAACAAAGTTTACAAACTTCAAAAAAAAATCTTTATGGATTTATATGTTGATGATTTTCTGGTCATTGGCATTATTATCAGCTACAACAAAAATTAAGTCATTTGACTTAGAAAAGTTGTATATGCATGATAAATCTAGTGTTATGGATTGATAATATATAATCAATCATTGTAATTGCAAATAATCTTGTCCAACATGGTAAAACAAAATTAATACATCATTAGAAAAGCAGAAAAATCGAAGTTAGTCTGGTTCAAATAACCAAATTATATACATCATGATCAAAGCACTTTTCGAAAACAAGTTTGAATTGTTGAGATTAAAGAGTATCCAAGAAAATAAGAAATTGAAAGTCTCAATGTTATTTTCTGTTTTGTTAAGTTTAAACTAGTGTTAATTTTTATTTTTATGAGAGTTAGATGTATGATAGTGATTATATAGAAAACAATATTAGTTGTTTTCTTTGTTCTTTTGCTGTGCAACTTCACAAAAACCCTCTTGTGTGTTTTTCAACTCTTACAACTCTTTACTGTTTTCTAACCTCACAACTGTTATTATAAAATTCCAATAAATACTGGAATCCAGGGATTTTTGCATGAATATGGCATATTTGCATGCAGAAACTTAATTATTTTACCTTTTTTATGAATATATTTATTTAAGGTTATGAATGTTAATGATATGATTTAATCTTATGTAAACAGAGAAATATGTATGTTTTAATTACTTTGGGTTATACATGTGTTCTCATATTCACAATTACAGTAATCACGACTTATACAAATAATTAATATTTTAGTGCGTGACATCAACTATCCTATAAATCATCTTCATATTTTCATTTTTCATTTTTCTGGTATTAGATGCTCAAAAATATAAAATTTGGATTGTTAATATTTTAATTTGGTTTTACTTTATATTTATTTACAAAAAACTAACTTGAAAGTAAAAAAAAAAATTAGAACTTAAACTAATAAACTTCTCGTTCCATAGTTTTCCTCACATTAAAATTGGCATTAAATATATTTAATTGTTCAAAATATTTATGTTTAGAAAAGATACAGATATCTGGGCAACGTTAATCTGAAAAACTGTTCAAGATATCTGAAAAGTAGTGATGCACAAAGTGATTTCATGATTTGAAATTTTAACATTTTTTTTAACCAAATCTCTTTAATAAATCTCTTTAATTAAATATATATATATATATATATATATATATATATTCAAAAGATTTCGTTCAACTTTTTAATAAAAAAAATTACTATGCATTCAATTTGTTCATATTACCGTATAATTAACCTATATTACAAATGTTCAAACCATCTAATAGATTGTATATCATACTGGAGATACTTACTTCAATTGTAGACAAAAATGTTTAGATCTTTTAATATTATCACAAATTATTAAAATAGTTCTTGTTATTGTCAAAACATAAAAAAATAGCATAAAAAACCATCTCGTCTCATTCTTCCCACGCATAACTTCTGTATTATTTTTACACTGTGATAATCCTAATGACTTCACTTTTTACAAAATAAACTTAATCTAACAATTTTTCTGAAAATTTATACACTATATTGAAGTCATGTATGGAAATGACGACTTCTTAAAATAAAGTCATGTACCAATTATTTATTTATATAATTTTTCAAATATGTCAATTCTAATAAATTTGGTGCCAAATTGCACATTCTAACGGGAGTTAAATTATTACACAATTTATTACTTTGTTAGTTTGTCCACCTTAGTTCCATAGTTACTTTTTTTTGTTTTTTACGGTTGTATATAATTATTTATATATTGAATATGATTTATTTTTTATTTTATCAGTTATAAATATATTTTTTGTTTATTATAAAAAAAATGAACTAAAAAATTGATAAATTGGTAGTTGACTTTAATAATTAAATTACAATATCATCAATTATTTAAATTAAATATATTTATTTATATATTTATACTTACAAGTTTATAATTTGTTTTCTTGTCCTATTTTACTTTTTTCCATATAATATAACTCTTTATCTACTTATATTAAATAAGAAATACTTAACTTTTAAAAAAAGTAAGGTCATTTTATTTGTATTAAAGTTTAATATTTTAGAAAAGACTAATATTAAAATATATAAAAAAAACTTGTCAGTGACCTTATCAAAGTATTTATGTTTCAATTTCTTTTTAATCATGAGTTCCAGTTGAACCAAATATTTTACATTTAGTATAATTTAATTAAAAGTAAGAAATATCAATTAAATAGTTTAATTTTGAGATTATTTCTTTTATATTTATCTTTATAGAAAATAATAAATTTTTAAGATAAACATTATTAAAAACCTGTACATTGCATTAATGAAACTTTTAATATCAAAGAAACTAGATACAAAAGAAATGACAGAAGAAAGTTAATTATGTTTTTCTCACGAGAACTTATGTATAAAGATGGCCTTGGACATGACTAGTATGCTTCAACCTGCACTAGAAGTTGGTCATGACAACCCTTTTGTTCAGCCTCCTATTTGAACTTTAGTTGTCAATAACTTCTTCCATATTATCATCTGATGATGAAGACATGGAGGAAGTAAATTTATGATGTTTGTCCCTTTGTTGTTGTTCATTTAAATGGGAAGAAATGTTAATGAAAGTGAAAAGCATAAGTTAAGGGGAGTGTTGATCAAAGAAGAGATAGAGATTGTGTTATGGGGAAGTAGAGCTAGAAGAGAAGATTGAATATGTCTAATGTGTTTGTTGAATGAAACAATAGTTTTTTTATGTTTTAAAACTCTACTAAATGCTCTAATATATTTGTTGTAGTTTGTATTGGATTTAAGGTTATATCAGCTTGATATTATCTAACATAATAAAAATTCATTATTTTATTTAACAGTTTGAGAATTCATCAAACTTGTGCTATATATTATGTAAGTATGCATGGTGTTGAAAAATATTTTGTGAAGATTTAATCTGATGAATCTTGATTTTGAAAATATCATGCACAATCCATCACAAAGCCAATGCATCCATAACATCACAAGTATGTGTATAGTCCACTAACATCTTACACTTTGCTTTAACATTCTCATTAATATGAAACTAACACTAAAGGTTGGAAGTCTTAGTGAAGCCAATGGACTCTTTTAAATAAGTCATTTCACATACCAAACACTTACACAAATAGATTACAACTTAATTATATGTCATGTCACACATTTTTTACACAAATGAATCCAATGACACTTAGCTCATCTATTGTAAATGGTCAAATATAATCTCCTCCAACCACTTCATGTTCAAATGTCACAATTTATTATGTTTCAATTATTCATGTTAAACAACTTATCTCCTTCATCTGACATTTACGTTCCACAATTGGGATTCCATCTTTATATTTAACAAACCACTACTAAATCCATCAAAAAATATTATTAAAAAACATAACAATTTTAAAAAAAATGTTTTTTTAATTTCGAATTGTATATTAATCCATAATACAAAAAATACATTCCAAATTACACAATCCGAAATAAAAATATGTATTTCAGATTGTACAATAAAAAATATAAATATTTAACTTATAATGTTCGAGATTGCACAATTTAAAAGGTTATCAAATTGTGCATTCCAGAACTGAAACATCAACATGAAAATGAAGCACTCACCGTCAACCACTGTGTAACACCACCAACAACCACCTTCAGCCTCCACTAACAATCACCAAGCATGATGGGTTGCGCCTTCATTCGATTGGTTTTCCTTGGAATTTTGAGATGATTGGCGAAAGCTTGATGGAGGATGGAACAAGGATTCTAATGGAGCTATGGATTCCTTGAAGGTGCATCAAGAGTAGGGAGAGTGATTGGTTGGGTCATATCACTTGGAGAGGTGAAGAAGAAGACCAAAAGTGTCTATCCTAAAGAGGTTTAGACAAGAAAGTGAGAAGGCTAGCAACTTTGCAGCATAACACTCTAAAATTGGTTTTCTTAAAATGTGAGCCTAGCACCTACTTATATAGGTTTGAGGTCCGACCAAGGGTTACAAGAAAAGGTGGAAAAATTCAAATGGCAAAGGTTTGAAAGTGGAGCCTAAAATAAAGTCACATTGCAAGCATGACTAGGTGTGTTTCATGTGACTAATGACTCGCCTAGGTTAAATTAGGAGTTTTAATGAAACCCTAATTTAACCCAAGTTGGTTTTTAGATGCCTAATTTCAACCCTACTTTAACCTAAGTTGGTTTTTAGATGCCTAATTTCAACCCTAATTCTAAATAAGAAAAATTACTACTAAATTTCCTATTCTACTTTAACAAGAAATTAAATTCTACTCTAGAGAAATTACACTAAGTGATGGTATTTTTAAACATATATAGAAAGTGTCTCTGTCATTAGTATTAGAGTTTCAATCTTATTGAATCTTCCTTACCATTGACCTAGTGGTTGGTTCTGAGCTGAGTCTTCTACCGTCAAAGCACAATCACTAATGCCATCAAACATACAAATCATCGTCACCAACCACCACTGTTACCAACCTTTAAACTTAACCTCACACAACCACTTTTCATAATGCCACACCTAATTTATTTCCACAAAGATAAATTTGGAATTTCGAAATCTATGGTGCATGTTTAAAACGTAGTAGTGCAGATTAAAGGAGCCCTAGGTATTCCTTCGTTAGATGTGTACCTGAGCATTTTGATAAAATAAAGAGAGATTCTATAATATCATAAAGTTGTTAAACTTTACTTACATGGGTAACAACCAACCAATTTAAAAAATCATCAACGTCAAATCATACTAAATTAGTTAAGGATATCTTGTTCCATGACCAACAATACATGTCAATGAAAGTCAATCATAATGAGTCTGAATGTTATAACCTCTCGGTCTCACATTAACTAGATTAGATGTAGAAACTTAAATTCTAACTTCACAAAACCAATTAATCTATACAATAATAAAGGATCCATCTAAAAGATATAAACAAATTCAACTTATAAAATTACTTTTCTCTCGTTATAACTTTTTTTTACGCAATTTTGTTAAAATTAAACTTCTTGAATGTTAACATCTAGAATATCACCAATATTTGCAAATCAAAATCATTATATCTCAAATTAAAATTAATTTTGTTAATAGCATAAACTTAAAAAATATATTTTAATTTTCATATTTTTTTAAAGAGTCTCGGTATCTTGACATTCATACGTGGCAAACTCTCTTGACAATTGTCAATGTAAAAAAAATTAATAAATTAAATTTTTTTTAATGAGTTCAAGGGTTTCAATGATTTAATAATCTATATAAAAATAAAGGATCCATCCAAAAAATATAAACAAATTCAATTTATAAAATTATTTTTCTCTTATAACTTTTTTACACAATTTTGTTAAATTTAAACTTTTTGAATGCTAACATCTAGAATATCACCAATATTTGCAAATCAATATCATTATAAAAAACCCTAAACCCTAAACCTAAATAAATAAAAAAATGAGTTGAGGTTTGAATGATTTAATTTTTTTTGAAAGTAATCCATAAGAAACATTGAAATTAGGTTTGCTCCATTAAGAATTTTTTTTTTTTATTTCATTGTCCATAGCTTCTCCATTGACTTTTCCCCTCAAGTTTTCCAATTTCTTCCTAACAACGTTGAAGGTGGTTTGGGTGTGTTGACATTGCAAGTGTGGTGGTAGGTTATTTTCAAAGTTTCAATTTGGTGTGGAAGGATATATTGCTTAGTGCATACTTGCCATTTGTTCATGTTGCAACCATGGTAGTAGGATTTTGGATTACTCATTGATGGTTCTAGTCACCAAAACTAAGTAATCATAGTGATAGGATAAAACCAACTTGGGTATTATACAAAACAAAACACTTAAACAACCACATTTTCAATACTACAATATATATAAAAGACCCTTATTCATGTTGCAACCATAACGATCAATGTTAGAGTAACCATTATCAAAAAAGTTGTGGTCAACTGGATAACCATGATAGTAGGAAAAAACTAACTAATAACTAAAGACAAAAACCAATATTGCCCAAAACAAAAGATTTAAATGACTACATATATCAATCTGAGTAAATAACTACCTAAACTTGTTATAGTTTCATGACTTCCAGTAAATGGTATACATAAAAAAAAAGGATAAACAATAAATCAACCATAGGTAGCATAAAACATAACCAAGGAGAATTAGGAAACTCCATCTATACATAAACTTTTAAATATAAACAGAAGGCTGATAAAGCAAATACATTAGTGAGATTCAGACCAACATGAGTCTGACCAATGAATGAAGCATGGTGGGGGAACACATGCAAGCCAATTTCCAATTAGCATTAAACATCTGCAGTTGGCTCAAGAAGGGAATCAGTTTTGACAGCTTGAGATTGGAGAACAATCCTCTCAGCAACCTGACTGTTCATATAATGAAGGCGACAAACGGGCATATAGACATCAGCCCCACCAATGAGTTCAGTCTCTTGGTGCTCTGTCTTCCTCAAGGTGAAAAAAGCACGTTTGCCACATAGTTCGCAACGAGCTGTTAACTTGGTAACAGAATCAGCAAGAGGAATTATGTGAAGCACTGAGCCAAAGCTTCTCCTGAGAAAGGGTAAGGTGAAAGATAAGAATTTGAGGAAAAATAATTCATAAAAAAACCTACAATGAGATGGGACTTATATGAGTATGTTTGAACAATACCTTAAGTAATCACCATCCAGGCCTGCAACAATTACAGTTTTACCATCTTCATCAGCAGCCTTGCAGCAAAACTCGTATAGGTCCTCAAAAAACTGAGCCTCGTCTATGCCAATCACATCCAACTGCATCCACCAAACATTATCAATCACCTTTTCTTAACTACCAAATATTTCAGTGATCCTTTCTGTTAAGGACTGCACATTAAAACCCCGTAGATCAAAGTATCTATAATTTTAACAATTACAACCAAACCCAGATTTTAAAATGTGGTCCCCAACCTCATTTCCTACCCTAATATCAAGACCCTTGGATCCCCTATTAGCAAAATTGCAATTACTTCACTTGTATTTGTAAGGCATATCTCTCACAATGCCAAGACTTGCAACAAAATTATGATAACAGCCATAACAAGATACTAAAACCCTAATTATAACCAAGGAATTTTGATCCTCTCATATCGTTAAATAGAATGCTTTAGTGTTGTTAAGGAAAAGAAACGGACACAAAGGGATGGAATTGATAGCAATGGTTGTTTGATTCCCTACTCGGTTTTTTTAATAATGGCATTTTACTCGATAATCATTTTCTAATCTGAAATACAACAAATGATAAAACCGTCCAAAAATAAATGTTAAAAAAAAGCAGAAATATATGGGTATTCAGTAGACAGATAAATTGGTCAAATGATTTTTTTCCCTAAAAAACTCCACTTCAAATGTTACCATTAAAATAAGAACAACTCTCATTTTCACCATAGCACATTCAAAGACCACTCGAGATCGTTGTAGAGTTCCTTAAACCAAATTCAAACGAAACAAAGAGAAGCAAAAATACCTTCTGATAAGCATCGTGGCCATATTTTTCTCTGAAAGACAACAGATTGGGTAACGCCCAACAAGGAAATTTAATCCCATCGTGCGTCACAACCGAGTCAGTCGCATATCTTGTATCCTTGCTTGACTTCAACATCACCACATTCCTTCACGACAAAAACAAAAACTTTGAACAAAACAGCCAATAGAAAACCACATAATCAACAAAAAAAAATTGAAGAGAAAAAAAAGAAAGTTGGGAATTGAAAAGACAACCTGGCAGCGTTGAGCTCGGATTTCATACGACGAAGAAGCGCAGTGGTCTTGCCAGCGAACATGGGGCCCACAATAACATGGACCTCACCAGATGGGTGAGAAAGGGCTTTGGAGTCTGGTGAGAGAGAAAAGGAAGAAGCCATTGAGAAACAAAAGGGGTGTTTGGGTTTTGTTGATCACGAGAAAATAGGAGAAGCTTCACTCCATATTTATAGAGCGGTTCTGTGATGAAGAGCGTGGGTTTGATTTTGATAGGGTTTAGAGGGAAGATTTAAATTGTGGAGGGAAAATATGAACTTTCACACACATTACATTTCAATTGCCGCCAAACATGCAACAAACAATATTAATATAATATTTTTCAAATAAAAAATATTAAAATATATCTAAATCTTAGATTTCCTGAAATATTTGTAATACAATAAATTCTTATTTGTATTTTTTTATATAATAGTTAATATAAACTATATTATAGTATTTATGTCAAGGAATTGAGTTAATATAAAATATTTTAACATTATATTTTAATAAATTTCAACATCATACTAAAAATAAAAATCAATTTTAATTTTATATAAAATTAAAAAAAAAATCAAAAATTGCGGAGGTAATTTAAATAGCGAAAACGTCAGGTTACTTTGACTATTGCTTCCACAATTACTTGGGGGAAAACTATGCAAGCATTTTAGTATTAATATGTTAATTATTTGAATTTTTATATTATTTAATATTCAATCCATACCAATTTTAAATAAGAAGAATAAGGATTATTCATACTCCAAAAGTTTTGAGACTTGATGCTATAATATCTAATAAATGTGTGTTGGTTATTTATTAGGATGAGATTTTAATTATGTGTAATTGTTTAATATTTTTTATAATTATTTGACATTTTATGTTATTATTAATTGATATTTTATTTTAAAATTTATATAATTTTTTTATTATTAAACTTTTCATAATATCAATTTTTATTTGTTATATATTTTTTTGTAAAAAAATTATTTAATTAATATTTTGGATATAATGCATTACAAAAACTCGTATAAGGTTAGTAATACGTCATAAATAAAGACAGTGAAAAAGGTATAAACAGATTGATATAGGCTTAGTCAACTAATCATGGTCAAATTCTTCTTGCACATTACCAATTGTTGCACCCGATCCCTTTTTGAAATTTCCAAAATTGCTTTTCATTTCAAAATTGAAATTTAAAATTTAAAAATACATTTTTGGAAAAGAAAATTTAGAATAAATTATTTCATTCTAAAATAGAATTCGAAAATCAAAATCTATTTCCACTTTTATTTTTCTTATATAACACTATTTCCACTTTTATTTTTCCATCAATTATCTTTTTGTTTTCATTTCCCTATTTAACACCGTTTTTTCCATTATTTCATTTTGTATTTTCGAAAAAAAAAACTCTTAGAATAAAAGGAAAAAAAAAGAATAAAAATAAATTTAAGAACCAATAAATAAAATAAAATAAGTTTTAAAAATGAATTAATAAATTAAAAAAATGATAATTTTAATTTTGGATACATTAAAAACATAAATGTATTGGTTGTAAAAAAATTTAATGTTTAAAATAGTTAGAAATGTAATTATTGAAGAAAGAAATGAGTTTTTACAAAATAAAAATAAAAAGTAATAAGAACGTGTCCCAATGTTACTGGATGAAGAGCGTCTATTTCTCGTCATTAATTATGTTTCATTTCGCACAAATTATTTAATGTATCATTAAATAAAATATTAAATGAATAACCATCTCTAATTTATTTTCCTTTTTATGTTCAACATATACTATATCATTTCTATAATTAACAACAATTCACAACTAATAAACATGAAAACATTTAAAAAGAATTCACATTTATGTTATTTAAATATCATTGTCTTTTTTCCATCTTTAACTAATATATAAATTGTATTTTAATTAGTGTTCACCACATATTTCATTTCTCTTTATAATTTTTTTATATTTTTTTATAATTAAATAGGATTATATAATATTTATTATTATAATTTATGACATATAATCATGTATAACTCATTATTTACATAATCTTTCAATTTAAATCTAATTTTTTTCTTAATTTTTATTTTAAAATTATAATTTATACATTTATCATTTTATTAAACCTAATAATAAATTTATTCACTTAATTTTTTTATTATTACATACATATCATCAATGAATAACCTAATTTTTATTTATAATTTTTTAAACCATTTAGTTAATTTTTTTTATAAAATATCCAAACAATTTTATTTAATTTTTACTATTACTTATTTTAATATCTTTTTTAACAAACAAAAAATATCAACATTTAATTTGGTACAAACATTATAATTTATTATAATTTTTCATCCGAATTTTATTATAAAAATATATTTACAAATATATTCTAATTTATTCTCCGCAATTCAAATTTACTATAAAAATACAAAAAAAATAAAAATAATGTTAGAATTTTACATTTATTTTACCTTTAATATTTACTTACATCAAAATATCAATAAAATATTTTATTTCATTATCTTTGTATTGATATTTCTTCATAAATTTTTATATATTTAATTTTTAATTTTCAAATTTTCTTCTATTTTAATTTTATAAATATTTAAATTTACTATGCAAATGTTGCACTTAATGTTTAAAAGTGAGAAGGAAAAAAAATACAAAATAAATAAATATAGAAAATAAAAACAACAACAGTAAAAAGAAAAAGAAGAACAAAAATAAATAAAGAATGATAGAAAAAAAAGGTGCTAAATAGAGAAATAAAAACTAAAGGGTGCTAGATAGGAAAATAAAAACTAAAGAGTGTTATATGAAAAAATAAAAGTGGAAATAATGTTATATGAGAAAAAATCTTTACAAAAAATATGTTTTAGAAAAAAAAATTATAAAAAAGAAAATTTGAAAATATATTCCAAAAAATAATTTTTGGAATTCATAAAAGTGTTACGTAAATCTAAATCCATAAAGAAGTTCCAGAAAAATGGTTCTAAAAATATTATTTTTATCATTATTCCGTTTTATTTAAGAGTATTTTTGTGATTTCATATAAAAATTGGGTGCATGTTCAAATTTTTGGGTGCATGAAGTAAATGCCCTAAACATGTTGTGGATCTATTTTCGTGTTTTATTGAATTTGGCAAATCAACCACTAATATGTTATGATGTTTTTACAATCATGAGCTTTCCTAATGTTTTGGAAAAGAGGTATGGTAGCTAGGATTTTATGGATATTCGGTGGTTGGCGGCTAGAGTTTTATTCTCTTACGGTGGTATTCCTCTTAGTTGTTTTTCTCCATAGTGTCGTGAGATGGAGAAAAATTATGCTGGTTTTCATATTCGTTACGGTGTCTCAAGGATCAAGGTTGTTTTTCACAAGTCAAGTCATCTTATGCGACTCAAGCACAAAAGAAGACTTTTGCACAAGACTTGAATAATGCATGTGATATTCCTCTTTCACAACTGTCTTCTCCTTACATCAAGGGATAAATGATATTTGTTTGGATTAATGAAGATGTGTATATCTTATAGGTCTTGAAGATTGTAAAAATCACCTTCATGGAAGAATGGTACTATCCAAAGGTGACAAATCTCTTACTTATATGGACGTGTGCAAAAGGTTGGATCTTGTGTGGAAGTCTTTAGGATCTTGGAAAGTTATTCCTTTGGGAAAAAGGTTTTATGAATTTGTCTTTTCTTCCCTTAGAGACTTGAGAATAGTCCTAGAAGTGGGGTATAGAATCTCAATTCGGGTATCTTGAGAGTCTTTGCTTGGACTAATGGCTTTGTGTCATCTTCCATGAAACTCACCAAAGCTTAATGTTGGGTTAGGATCCACAAACTTCCTATGGAATATAGGAAACCACAATCAATTTTCTCTATAACGAGAGGGATTGGTACTCCTTTTTCTCTTGATGATTCAACCATGAATAAATCTAGAGGATTTTTTGCTATAGTGATGATTGATATTGATATGTTATCTACTTTGCCTATTCAAATTTTGGTGGAAAAATTTGGTGTTTCTTTTATTTCATATATTGAATTTTAGAAGTTGACTCCATTTTGCTCTTCATGCAAAATGATACGACATGATATTTATAAATGCATATGACATCCTGATAACCTCACAGCCAGATCACCTACTATTTTGTCCAAACCTACTTTCGTATAGTATAAACTTGTGATTGTCCATATCAAAGAAACTAATGATGTGCTTCACAAGGAAGCGGTTGGTGTCATAGAGAAACAAAATTTTGCAGTAGAGGTATAGATATATGATATACATGTTCGTAATGCAAGGGTGGTGGAAATTGAGGGAATTTTATTAATCTTGATACTCTATTTGAAGTTGTTATTCGCTAAGTGGAGAGTGGATCTATTAGTCAAAAGTTTACGAAATCGCCTAAAGATATAGGGGTTGATTCAAGATCTCAAAATGATATTTTTGCTTATATACTCCCTTTAGAATATGTCCATGAATTAGATTATTTGCTACAAAAAAGAATTTCTTGTCTCCTGAAAATTTTAGTCTTTTAGAAGGACTTTATCATCTTAAATATGCAAGTAATGCAACAAGTCTTAAATTAGTTGCTTCCAAACGAGTTACTTCTAAATATGTTTTGTTAAACATTGGCTTTGATGTCTTCAAATCTATGTGGATTGCTTGAAGATTTTGATGATGGGTTTCTGGGTGTGTTTTGGGTAGTTTGAATTTGTAATCCACTCATAGAATTGATCCAAGGTTATTTTATTTTAATCCTTTTGAAAAAATGTGTTTTCAAAGAGAAGTAGAAAAACAACTTGTTGATTTCTCGTTTTAATCGGTTGTTTTTCTCTCAGCTTGTTTGAAGACTTTTAAAACTGTTTGACTTTGGTTGACTTTGTTGTCAAACCAATTCAGTCGGTTGTTTCGAAAAAACAACCGACTGTTTTTTGAAAATCCTTAACAAAATTCAGTTTAATTGATTCAATTTGTTTTGTTTTTTAAAACTAATTTGGCTTTTGCATTAAATGTTTTCAACAACTTATTGAAATATAAGTGGTTATACGCTTCTGGTTGTTATGGATTCAAATTAACAATTTCAAAATCTGTTTTTCCAAGATTGCTTAAGGCTTTGGATTTTTTTAAGAGTGGAATATGACTATTGTGTATTCTTTCAATCCAATCTGTGATTGTATCAGGTGTATTCTATTCCTTTCTCTATTTGATTTGTATTTCTGTAAAGAACTGGTGTTGCACAAAGTCAAAGGGTGTTATGATATGTGTTGTGTTGTAGCAAAAGGAAATGAGTGTTCTTGAGGGGTTCAAGATCACTTCTTTGGTGTGTGTGTGTATTTTGTAATCTGTTGTTGGTTACTGTTCTTACCGGTTGACCTGGTCCCCGGTTGAATCTAGGAACAGGTTGTAACTTCGTCTGCCTCTGTTGGATTTTGCTCTTTCCCTAGGATGTTGGAATGTGACTCTATTTGAAATAGAGGGGGCCCTACCTATGATTGCACTCTAATGATTAAGTCAGTACTAGGCTAAGAAACAATGAGTAAGTAAGCACGTAGTTTCAGTCTTAGAAACGGTGTACCTTTACCAAGGATCTCAAGTCCCTTTTATAGACCACTTTTATGTTACTCCTCGTCACAACCCTTCTCTCATGTGAACCTTATCTCGAGTGAAAGTAGGTTTGATGGGAGGAGAATCTGTTACAATGTGCACAATCTTCATACAACAACCGCACAAAATCTTCCTCCTTGGAGTGGACAATCTTAACAGCATGGCCGCCAGGGTACCAACTCATGTACCAGCATCATGGAGCCCATCTGTTTACTGTAGGCGTACTAACCTTCACATATCATGCATGCAACTTATCCCCCCAAAAACCCTAAGGCTCTTGGGTTTAAGCCTCTTTAGGGAATATTTACTTGTGCTAGACCCGAATGTACTATACACACCACGTGCACTTTTTTGTTGATCAGGCCTTATATATATATGAATGAACCTCAACACACGCATTCCTGGGGCCAACTTACGTGGCCCATTAACTCGATCAGACCACCGAGCTGACCTGCCTGACACAAACGCCAATGTTCGTTCACCGAGCAGTGAGCCCAGCGCTCTGGTCCAGTACAATTACATAATGGAATACCCAGTGGTTTTCTGGGGACTCGATGTAGCTCTTGGTGAAGAGTGAATCAGTATAAACATTCTGTGTGAATCTCTCTATCCTTACACTTTTTAAACTGCTTTAACTTTGTTTTCATTAAGTGCTGATAAAAACAACTGGTTGATTTTCTGCATCAAGCTTAAAAACAATTTTATATTTGGCTGGACAAATTTTTCATTGATTAATTCTTCATAGTCTTTCACTCTACCTTCAATACTTGCGAAAATCTTTCAAAAACAATTCACCCCCTTCTTGTTTTAGCCCTATAACTCTAACAATTGGTATTAGAACAAGGTTTTTGAAAGTCATTCAAGTTTCGATCCTAAAAATTTTTTAAATGGCTGAAAAATTACCTTTTGGGGAGGGTGCTTCAATAAACATGTCACCTCTATTTTGTGGATTGAATTATCAAATCTGGAAGGTTAGAATGAAAATATTTGTTGAATCAATTGATAGAGGAATCTGAGATGCTATTGTAATTGGCCCTTTTATTCCTATGCTTGAAAAAGATAAAGTTTTTTCTGAAAAACCTTGGTCCCAATGGACTGAGCTTGAAAGTAAAAGAGCTCAATATGATTGCATTGCCAAGAACATCATCACTTTTGCTTTAAATTTTGATGAATTTTTCAGGGTCTCAAAATGTGCATTTGCAAGAAAGATGTGGGACATCCTTGAGGTTACCCATGAAGGCACAATTAATGTGAAGAACAACAAGGACAAAAACCAGCCATCAAGTACAATACCAAGAATGTTAGTGAATTTAATTCTACAAACCACACTTGTTTTGGATGTGGTAAACATGGACACATCAAGGCTGAATGTCCAAGCAATGTGAGCAAAGAGAAAAGGGGTTACAAGAAGTACAAGAAGAAAGGCAAAGCAAGAAGAGCATACAATGATGATTCATCTTCAAGTTCTTCATCAAAGGATGATGAGGAAGCCAATCTTTGTTTCATGGCAAAGGAAGAATTCAAATCAAGCAATGTAAGTTCAAGCTTTTCCATTAATGTTGAAAATTATAGCCAACTTCTTGAGGCCTTCAAAGAGACTAATGAAGAAGCTAATAGGTTGGCCATTTTGAATATCCGGTTGAAAGGTTTAAACAAATGATTGGAAAACAAAGTCAAAACTTTGGAAGAAGAGTTGAACAATTCAAAAACAGATTTTGAAAGTTTGGAAATGATTTACAAAAACTCTTCTTGCAAGTGTGATTCTAGCTTTTGTGAAAATTGTGAATTACTTGAAAAGAAAGTTCACTACCTTTTAAAAACCACGGACAAGTTTTCCAAAGGCCAATCCAATCTTGAAATTGTTCTTGCTTCTCAAAAATGTGTTTTTGGAAAGGCTGGGTTGGGGTTTAATCCAAACAGCAAGAACAAATATTTTTCAAAACCCTTTTCAAGTTTCTTTGAAAAATAACCTGTTGTTTTGTCGAAACAACCAATTGAAATTTGCTTTTACTGCATGAAAAATGGGTCATACTGTTAGATTTTGCAGAGTAAGGAGGTTTTCAATTCCCAAAGGTATTTTGAAATGGGTTCCTAAGGTTTCTAAGGTTTCTAAGGTTCCTACTAACGTCATTGGACCTAAATTCATAAGGGGACCAAATCTTGCTTCTTAATATTTTCTTGTACATATCCTTGGCAGCCAAGAATCACTTTTGGGCTTAAAGAATGACGGTTAAAGGGAAGAACATCAAGAGCAAAGTCAATATTTGTACCTACACTTTTCAATTGTATATGTCTTGCAGGGTTCTTTGAATGTCAAGAGACATCCTTGGCACATGCATAGTGGTTGGTCAAAAGAGAAAATTCAAGAATAAAGATTGTATGTGTGTTTTCATTTCTCAATTTTTGTAAGTGTGCCTTGTGACCATATGAACATCTCAAAGTCTTCTTTTTGGGTGAATCTATTGGGGTTCTCTGAGCAAAGGTATGAACAAATTGCATACTGCATTTTTCATCAATTTAAAAGGTAATTTTTGGTTACGAAAAATGTTCTCTTTGCTGTCATAGTAAAAAAACTGATTGTTTTTTCGAAACAACGAATTGTTTTGCCTCTGACACCTCTGTATAATGCTGCCAAATTTGCTTATGCATGGTAAAACCTATTTCTCTTTTTCAAATCTTGCTTTTGGAAAAATATACACTGAGTGTGCCTCAGAATCTGATAATAAAAGAATATATCCAGTTGTTTCCTTGAAAGCTCTATATCATTTTCTATTCTTGAAATGTCAACATTGTTTGTACTGCTGAACTACTGTATTATCATTCTGATTTTTGTTTTGTACAACCCTTCTCATTGTCTATTTGTGAGAACAAAGAGGGAGAAGTTTATGCTTGATTTGGTTGTGTAGATAGCTTTAAAACTGTGCATTATGTTGTTCCTATTCTACACTTGAAAGCACTTGAACACTTCACTTTTTCTGGTTTTTCTGCTAATGTTGTATATGCAGAAAATTGGTTTGTGTGTGTCTTGTTATCTTGCTGCTATACTTGCTTTGTATATGCATAAATTCTGTGTTGCAGGACCTTTCAAGTACATGTGCTATGATGAAGAATAATCAAAGTGATGCTTATTAATATGGTTCAAGAGCATACACCTTACTCAAATTCTTGACAAGTCAAAATTCATGACCTATGTAAAGTAAGTTGTATTTGTTCATCCTATGCTTTTGGCTACATAAGACCAAATGAACTTCTAAACATGTTGAGGTAATGCAAAGGTATGAATGTATTTCATTATGCATTTCACATCACTTAGAAAGATGATTTGCCTTGAAAAAAAACATTTTCTTGTTGTCTCAGAAAAACAACCGATTGTTTTCACAAAACTGTTGAACCAAGTGGTGTTCAAGCTTTGAAGAATCCAAACCCTTTGAAGAATGATGAAAGACTGGTTGTGCTTGATGTTGCTGAGCTGTCTTTTAGATAGGATCTGGGGTAGATTTAATATGTAATCCACTGTTGATTGAATCCAAAGCATAGACATTCTCAATCTTTTTAAAAGAAAAATGTTTTTCAAACTAAGTGAAAAACAACCTGTTGTTTTGTCGAAACAACCGATTGTTTTATACTTAGGTACTTTTAGAAAAGGTTGAAAACTGTTTTTATGGTTGACTTGCTGTCAAAACCAAAACAACCGATTGATTCGTGGAAACAACCGATTGTTTGTTTTGGTACCATAACAGAAAACTGTTTTGTGCTT
>Ga0123342_1002925_pt1 | contig 28017 bp, 19 predicted proteins | sample Turbeawhitnodule_FD_89960 | JGI IMG/M metagenome (GOLD analysis project Ga0123342, IMG submission 89960) | Root nodule microbial communities of legume samples collected from Mexico - Turtle bean Mexico white nodule | ecosystem: Host-associated > Plants > Roots > Nodule | place: Mexico: Nepantla... | reverse complement strand
GTGCTCCTAAGATGCCTACTTCAAGTACCCCAATAGGCTGCTTCCATAGCTGTCTAGCTGTTGGTCTTTGGTCACTTGAGTACAAAGTGGACTCATCAAGGACGTGGTATCCACCTTCAAGGCAAATTCTTAAGTGAATCCGGCTTGAAAATTTAAGCTCATTTCTCCTATCAGCTTCCATCATTCCAAAACCAAACTTCTCAAGATTGAACTAGCGCGAATGAACTGGCCTGTGGTCTAGCCGCTTCTCAAAGAGGGTCAGTGGCAAGATCATCTTCCCAAGTACTTCATCTTTTTAAGGGTGAACACGATCCTCCACAGCGATTGTCAACTTTTCCTCAAATGGTTCAGCCGCCACAAAGACCAAATCTTCATTCCAAAGTGGTGTGGTTGTGCTAGTTGGACATATCTTGGTCTTCAACACCTGGCTCCCTATCTGCACCTTGACAAAAACCTCTGGCAGCCGGTTTCTGTCACTTGGTATCACATCTTGTGCTTCAATGACATTCACCCTGAGATACCACAGTTTTGCTGACAAATAAACCTTTGATCTGGCATTGAAAACACCCTCTACATACACAGTGGCAGCATCAGAATGCCAAGCCTCTGAGAAGGCCTCATCGGCTTCTTGAGTTCCCATCCACTCAGCAAGCATGATGTCACCTCCTCGTCGATCCTCGAGTCTGTACCACTGAGGAGCCAGTGGACTTTTCTGGGGAACTCTGGTTGGAACCTCATTGAGATCAAATGCCACCCTTCCAATACAATCATCTCTTCCGAACATTTCTTTGTCTTTCACTATGACTTCCAAAACAGAAGATTGAATTCTGTCTTTGGAGAAAGCGTAGACTTGGTTCCATTATGGATTTGTTTTATTCTCTTGATTTGTTCTCCCTTTGTAGTTCCCCAGCTTCACTTCCACGTAAGAATCACAGCTTGAGGTAAGAGTGCTGCGATGAAGATCCTTGGCTTTCACTACCCTAACATACAGATAGAACATCTGCTCAACAAGGTCATGTGTGCTTGTGAATCTTTCACCACCAGTCATCCACCCTCTTCTGGCATTTGGCCACCGCTCCCCCCCAAGCTGTGGATCGGTCTCCCTCAGATTGTAGTCTTCATCTTGCCCACTAGGATGAACTTGAGGACCAACTGAGTGCATTGTGGCTGGACCACCTCTTTGTCTTCTCTTTATTGGAATCATTGGCGAATGCTGCTTGGTGTTTGTGTAGTTGTTGTGTTATCTGTAGGACAGGCTCTATGGTTTCTTTTAGATCTTGACCAGTATCAATGCCACTAGATTGCTGCTGAGTTTACTTTCTCTGCTCCTTTTGTGATTGATTTTGGGGTGTGCTCTTTGTGATCAACTTTTGATGTTATGTCAGCAAGGTCAATATTTTCTGTGATTGGGGATGGACAATCAGGAAGATTGGTAGTGTTGGATTTGCATTCTTGTACTTTTGGTGAAGTTGGATGTTCCCGTATGCCAATACAGTCCTACATCGCTCAGAAATCGAGGCCAAGGGCAGTTTATATACTCCCTCCTCCCTTCACCCTTCGAGGCGCCTTTTAAGGACAAAACCGTGACGGAGCACCGACCTCCAAAGTGGACAATACCTCGAATGCGGTGATTGACCCTAGCGATGCTGTCCAACGACTTGAGGTCGGAACATTGGAGATGACAGGTTTTCTAATTCTGAAGTAGGAAAGCTAGAAGGAGCATTGAGATTGGACTTCAATAGTTTGGTGATGGTAAGGTTTTGTTGCATCCAAATGGAATAACAGTTTTTGATTCCAAGTGGGGTTTAGGTTCTTTTGGACTATTCTGGTTCTTTTTAATTGGTTTGCAAACTCTACTTCAACAAATGCACTTGTGATCTCTCACTGTGTTTGGGTATAAGATCATGAACATCAATGATCTCCATTGCCTCCTTCATATCCTATTCTTCCTTGTAGCTATGCCACAGCAAGCTAAAGCTTATATGGCTGTCCACAAGTAACCCAATATTCGATTCTGAAGCAACCAAATTCTACTTAAGAAGGCAAAAGATGGAAGAAAACACAGTGGTGGTGGTTGTCTCACTTTCCTACACAATAGAACTCCTCACACCACCTTGGTTTAAGAAAGGAATAATTTGATGAAGAAGTTGCATGAACTTTAGTAGTAGTAATCTAAATATGAAAAAAAAAACAGAAAATAATGGACAAAAAGCCTCTTGTTAACTCACATGACATATTTTCTGTATGGAGGTTGTAATTATTAGTTTTATCTTAGTGATTATAAAACATGAGAATTGTTACTTGGTATGAAACATGAAAGGCTAAATAGTAAATAGCAAATAGTTTAATTTGTTTTTACTAGGTTTGTGTGAAGGTGATGTAATAACTTAATTTGAAAGGATCAGTTCTTTCTTCAATGTGCAGCAATGTGAAAGAGGAGGAAAAGTGAGTAAAACAGGATGTGAAAGGCAGATTTGAAGCAACAAGAAAGCAAAGGTGGCTTTGCTCAAGTGCTTGTGCTGTGACATTGCTCAAAGATGTTTGCCTTGTGCTGTATTAACCCTTTAAGAATGTATATTATAATTTCTCTCTTCCATCTTCACATGCTTATGTTTTTAAATTTTCATATTTTACCTTGCCAACTCAATCCTTGTCAAAAGTTGTTCATAGGTGCTTTGGTGTTAACATTTTAGGATGGACAAAGACGAAGGGTGATGCAACAGTTAACAAAAGATGAATATGAAACTTCAAACATAGAAGAAACCAAAAACACACTCTAGAGTTTTACCACTGTTTGAATCAATTCACGTAAACTTTTGGGTTTTTAACCATATGCACAAATCGTTCCAATTTGACATGACTTTGCCATGTCATACTGAAGTCGTGACAACTTGGCACGACTTCTGCCACGTCATATTTTTATTTTTTTAATTTTATTGTTTATATATTGGGTAGTAAGTTATGTAATGTTAAAAATTAATTTGATAAATAATTTTCTAAGAGTGTTAGTTTTAAGGAACAAAAAATTGGATAATCGGATCATGTCTGGCGCCATTAAATATCAAAATATCAAAAAAATTGCATACATGAGACATTAAATATCAAAATATACTTTTTGGCCAGTGGGAAACCATGTCCGATGACAATGTCCTCAGGAATTAATCACTCAAAGTTTGAATAAGCTGATTATCCAAACATGATTCATATATGATTATCTAATGTTTTGTTCCTTAAAACTAACACTCTTAGACACTTATGTATCAAATTAATTTTTAACATTACATAACTTACTACCAAATATATAAACAATAAAATTTTTAAAAAAATAAAAATATGACATGGCAGAACATGGTAGAAGTTGTGTCTAATTGGGACAATTTGTGCATATGAAGTCGTGCCGAATTGACACGACTTGCCTAAGTTTGTAATTTTTTTTAAACGGACCCCATTTTAGTAAAAAGAAAAAAAAAAACCCCTCATGATCAAAATCCCTAAACTTTTTGATAAGAAAACAAAGTTGATGCATTGGCAATGATATGATTTTTATAGTTCTGGCTAAGATACATAAGTCACTTTATGAAGTTGTTCGTTATTTGCTGAAATGAATATTTGCCTTGAGATTAGAAAGTTTTCCTAATTACGGAATTTATCACAAGTGCAAATGTGACTAGATTGAACTCTGTTCTTGGAAATCACTATTTAATTGGGATACACTAGTAAAGGTTTTAATATTATCATATAATAATAAATTGTTGTACAATGAAAATTGATAAATTTTGAAATAATTATAAAAAAAGGTGTTGTGTATTTCAAAATTAAAAGGGATGCAAAAAGAATTTACAATGAGGTAAATACAATTTTCCTTTTAATATTTTTTTTGGATTAATATTATGAAAATAAATAAATAGATAAAAAATTAAAACAAATAGATTGAAAAATATGTATCTTTATACAATAAAAGAAAAAGAAAGAAGTACAAAACTTTATCTTCACTTTCTAATAAGATCAGTAGAAAAGATAATGAAATAAATAAATTATATAGAAAGTATTATATCAATTAAAAATAGTTATTACTCTATTTTTTAATAAGTGTCTTTTAAATTACATAATAAAGGCTTTTGGATTTTGTAATTTACAACATATTTTTTATTGAAGGAAAAAAAAAATGTATTTTCACAAAATGTATGGTGCTGCCACAAAAATGCATGGAGGTGTAGGAAGAAATAACCTCTCTTTTGCCAAATAACTTATGGGTTCTTTAGAAAATATTTGTATTAAAGTGTTAGTTAATTTCTTATAGTATCACCCAAATTTAATGGGATTTGCTCACATCCCAGATTAGTATGAAGTTTCTATAATTATCTTAATTGACATTTATTTTAATTGTGCTTTTAATGTTGCTATAATTAATCAGTTGTTGAAATTGAATGACGTGACTCACTCAACACACCGTGTTGAAGAGAAATTTTAGTTTTAATATTCAGTGAACCATAAATCCAAATTGGTAACTTAATGTTACATGTTATCAAATTTATAATTTCATATAATTATTCATTACTATTATAAACTGCGCAATGATGATAATCCATTTTGTTTAAAAACTAATCTAATAAAATCATAATCTATTTTTTATTTAGTATATTTATAGACTATACCAAATAGGATTTTTTTTTAAGAATATATGTTAATGTAGATTCTACTTCTTTTATTATATATCTCCAAAGACTTTGGGTAGCATGTTAAAAATAATTGATATATGTATTTTTAATATTAACTGTAATTAACTTTTTAAGATAAATTATTAAAATTTTATAGTATATTTCATTTATGTATAATTTTATTAAGAGAATTTAAGTTTTATAGTTAACTCCAACTATTTAGTTTTTGTTAAAATTTATTTAAATCCAACTCGGAAAATACCCTTGAATAAATTTGAAAATAATAATAATAAAAATGTTATTTTTTTATTTTATATTCATAAAATTATACATTTAACAATCAATAAATGTAAAAATGAAAAATATTTATACTAAAATAAGTAAAAAAAATAGTAAAATAGTTACTATAAACTAACAAAATGTATAGTTAAGTTACATAAAAAATTGTTGGAACTTAACATTTTATATGAAAGTGCAACTAAAAAGTATTTCAATAACCCATAAAATTGACTTTTTACTACAAATATCTTTACTTAACCTTTTCATCATGACCAAGAACTATCCAATTCAATCATGTATATGTGGTAATAGTAAAACATTACTACAGAGAAAAATAAAATGGTGACACCAAATTCAAAGGAGAAATTTTTTATTAGTTTAATATAATTTTATCTCTTAATTATTAAAATGAGTAAAACATGAATTTAGTTAAAATTTGATTTCATTAAAATCATACCATTTTAACATACTTCATTTTAAATACATTAATTCATGATATCTTGACACAATTTAAATAATTTTTTAAAATTTTATTTATTTTTAAAGTTAAAATATAAATAATTTTTAAAAGTTTATTCATTTTAATAATTAAAATGTAAAATTGTAACTAGAAAGAAATGTATCTGAGAAGATGATGAAAAATTGAGGTTCTGTGGAAGTTGAAATCCAAAAAGGAGATGATGAGAAGCATTAAATTTTGCAGAGTTGAAGATTTTTGGATACCCTTTGAAGAAATGAAGAAACCAATGTTGAAGAAAGAGAAGAAGAGAGGCATGAGAACCTCCATTAAAGGCACTGTACCATTTCATCATCAACAACACAACAATCCCTACACCTATAGGATCATAGCTTCACCATCACATTTCACTTTCACCCTATTAAAGTCACAAATTAATTAATAAAAAAATGCCATTGCCTCGGAAATCGAAAGGTAGAAATGCCAAAGTCCCATTCTGGATTCTGTTTCCTAATTCTCCTAACATCACAGATGTAAATGTTCACCAAAATATGCATAATATACTACTGTACATGAGACATATCAGACAAGAACCCAGCAAAAGGACACAAAAAATTAATAACAACTGTAATATTGTAGCATGTGTAGTTAATTCTTCTTGTTAACTGTGCTCACTACAATTTTTCCCTTCAACTTCTAATACTATACTATATAGTTACAGTATATTTGGATGTATAAACATTTATTCAAGAAACAATTCTAAAAGATCTAATTATTTAGCAGGTGTTTAAACTGTTTATGAAATTTTCAAACATGTCTCTGAACTATTTGTTTTTTTAATTGAATTCCAAAACTAAAACAGTAAGTCTCTGAAATTATTTTTTAACCATTTAAAATTGTTATAAAGAAATAATCTGAGACGATTTTAAAAATTCTAAAAACCCAGTTAAAAAATTATTTAAAAAATCATGAAGAATTGTGTAAGCTACCAACTAATTAAACCTTTTCTGAAACTCAAAATCACTGGAGTGGAGTATGAACACATGAGAGGAAGTGAAGTCAGTTTCTCTTAAAGCAACCAAACTTTTTAGAGAGGACAACACATAATGCAATCCAACCTCTTTTGGTCTCATGTGTTGTTCTTCTGTCAAAAAGGAATTAAACAGGTTGAAATTCTTCACCCTTCATCTGAAAAAGGTGAATTTGTTTATCAACTTTTTTTAAGTATTGTGTTTGCAAATATTTGCATGATCGAAATATGTATATTCACATAAGAATTGAAGACTTTGTATCAAGTACAATATTTGTGCTGCTATTTTTCTTATATTATCTAAAAACCGTACTCATGAAAAAATGATTATCAATAGGATTAGGCAACAAGTTCAGGTAGTTAGTTACAAGTAACACTAGAGGTCTCTATTCTTTGCACCAAATACAAACAGTGAAATCCAATGATAACTTCAATTATTTGTACGATGAAAGTAAGTGTTACCAGCATACACTGTTAGGTTCTTAGCCTTTACCTGTGGAACTGTAAGGAGATGTGACATTGACATTACTGTTTTCTATTCCATTTGTAGAGTTTCTTAGTTTCTTGTTTGAACATTGGGAAAGCAAGTATTCAGGAACTACTACTAGTGGTTACAATTTATGAAAATCAAAGACTTGAGCTACCCTTAATGCAATTATAATCACAAATGAATTATAGGATAGTGGTGGGAACTAATTTGTACAAACATTCAAACAGTGAGTTGGAATCATGTTATGGATGATAAGAACTTCATAAATATCTCTCTACAAGTGTTTTTTGAGGATTGAAGTTTGTCTCAAGTCTTAGACCTATAAGATTCTCAAACTCAACTTATCTACACTTTTATTAAAAGAAAAAGATATTGTATGCAAAATCATTGAATAGAGAAATTAAATTAGATGGTGTATACGGTAAGATGAGGCCAAGAAGCAAATTGAAAAAACACTTTCAACTTGTGTCATAACAAAATACAGAAGAAGTACTACAATACAGGTTGCTGTAACTAATACCCCCTATAAAGTTAAAGCCAAAGTTGAAGTACTATCTTGATTAAAGACCTATATAAGAATTTAGGAAGAGAAGCATGATCAATGGAAAAGTCCAGCAGAAGTGATTAGGATCATGGCTCATAAATCCTGAAGAGGCTATGGAATGGAAAGTCTTGTTCACATTCCCAGCACTTGTATTAGATTCTACCAATTTGATCTCCTGCTGGCATGGTTTTACCCCAAATGGAACATGACTTGTTGGCAATACTTCAAGAGGGTAACAAAGGTTGGGGTTGTTCCAGGCCCCAAAACGTGTTCCCATTTTACCATAAAACTCCATAGAGAATTTAAGCTCTCCTGCAAGATTGTTACCACTAACATAGAGTGCATTGAGGCAAGGAAGAGTTGATAGTTTTGGTGAAAGGTTGCCTGTGAGGTTGTTGTCACTGAGGCCTAGAAATCTCAACCTCTTCAATTCTAATATAGACTCAGGAATTTCCCCTTTCAACCTCATGTTAGAGAGATCCAAACTGACCAAGTTATGAAGGTTTTCCCACTTTAGGGTCCTGATATCTCCACCTATTGCATTCTTGGACAAAACCATTTCCTCTAAAGAATACATCTCTTGAATACTCAATGTCAATCCACCAGAGAATCTGTTATCTCCAAGGTCCAAAAGGGTCAAATTCTTAAGATAAGCAAATTCTTTCAACAGATTCCCCTCCAAATGGTTATTGCTCACATCAAGCTTCAAAAGGGAAGTTAAGCATCCAAGTGTCAAAGGTAAAGACCCTGATAATGAATTTCTACTTAAATCAAGTATTAACATGTCACCCAGTGCACTGAAAATATCTGGAATATGTCCACTAAAATTGTTTTCTGCAAGAACAAGCCGCTTCAACTTGTTCAGGTTGCCAATATCTGGTGGAATTTCACCAGTTAAACTATTTTCTAATAGTACTAGGGACTGAAGCTTCTTGAGGACACCAAAACTCGAAGGAATTTTTCCAACAAGACCTGTGTTTGATCTAAACTCAAGTGATTCTAAGCTGCCAGCCAGATTTTCCCAGTTTGCATTGGGGATGGTAACCTGATGCCTGCGTTGTGATTTAAAGCATTTGAATAGGGATAGAGATTTAAGGTGCTTCAGCTCAAACAAATGTGGTCTGAATTCCAAATTTTTTGCACATCTTAGAGAATTTTCGTGGATTGGTCCAATGTTCAAGACAGTAACATACCAAAATCCATCAAACAGATCACAAGAAACCCCCTGCAGCAGAAAACAATACCAAATATAATTAAACAGTATTTTAAGATCATGTACTGTTTTGGAATATTTATAACTTCTTGTAAAGAAATTTGTAAAGAGAACATGGCTTAATAGAAAACAGATATAGTGAATACTTAATGCATGCAATATTTTACAAGGACCAGTTTCAACAATTGGAAGAAAAAAAAGACAAAAATAACTGATATTCGTACTTTGAAGCTATCATTTTGTAAAAAATAAATCTTTATTGAAGAATAATTTTGGACTGTGTATAATTGGAAAATTTGAGCCAAGTGATTTTCTTTTCTTTTCTTTTCCGATGGTTGCCTGCAGAATGCCAAGTTCACCTCAGAATTCATATGATAGTTTGAAATTCTTGAATGCAAGGATGGTCTCATAACTTTAACCAGAAATGATTAAAATGTCCTACACTTTTCCATAGCACAGTATAAAGGTAGTTGCTAGGAATTTTTTTCACTATGATGTGTAAGTTACTCAGATGGGTCAAAACGGAAAAGCACCTGAATAGGAGTCCAACCACAAGGATCTGGATAGAGATCTGAGCCATTCCACCAGTTACCAACAAAACCTTGAATAGTGGAGAATAGAGCATCCCTCTCAGCCTTCTCCATTGGAGCCGTGTCAAGTTCTACTTGTCCATGACACCTAGCACTCAGAGAGATGATGAAGAGAGAAATGATGGCATGACCAAAAGCCTTGAAGTTCCTCATGAGTTAATTGAGTGAAAGCAGCAGTATCATGAACAGGATAAACTCAAGGTGCTGAAGGAGCAAAATTGATGAAACAAAAGCAACCAAAAAAGGAGCTAATTTGGTTTGAACTCTAGCGCACAATTTGCATTGTGGTTTTCATAAGCAATTTACTTTTTCACATGGAAACAACATCCAACTAAATTACAAGAAAAAGGACAGACAAAGGAGGAGGAAGAGCAGGTCACTTACTCCCTCAACAGTAACCAAGCACATCAAGACAAAACAAATACCAATGGGTCCCTACTGAAAGCTAGGGATATTTTGAAGTATTTTGATAAAACAAATGGAGCAGATTCTAGCATCAGGAAAGGAAGAACAGGATCCTGAAATTGTGTTCAAATCTTAAGAGGAAAAGGAGAAAAACTATGGTAGAGGAAAAACAAAACCTGACTTCTTTTCTTCATTGTGTTTATGGAAAAGCTAAGGAAGTATATAGCAGATACAAGGGAACAACAACACAAGATGTTATGTTAGCACAGTTCTCGAAGCTCAAAGTCATAACATTAAGAACTCTAATATGGCCAGAGCCTGTATCAAGTGACTGAAGGCCTATATATAAGATGAAAGCGAAATCTGGTCTGAAAATGGCACACTCTTTCTGATTCAATTATTGAATGCCACATTATTAGTATTATTATCATGGTTATCAAGGCACTGGTTATGGAACCAATGAATAAAGAAAAATATTTAAGATTTATGTTGGTGTTCCATTACAAGTCATAAAAGAGTATGTTGTTTATACCAATACCTCAGATACTGGTTAGCATTTTTCAATCAATAAAAGTTCTATTTAGTGTATCAATGTAAAAATTTCCAACTAGTTACTTAAGAATAGATTATTTACATTGAGAACACATAAACTACTTCCTCATGTTTATAGTTATTATCTTGTTATAGTTATTATCTTTGAAGTGAGTAGATTCTTGAGTCTGATAACCTTGATATAAACATTGTTTAAGGGTGTTATGAAAAATTGGAAGTATGATTTAGGGAGATAGATGGAGAAAAGTGGTATTAGGAGGGGACCATGATGCATGGAAGAAATGAAAGGTGCATGTAAGTGCATGCAAGACAAAGTAGGCTTTTATCTGTTATTGCCTTGTTGTCTTGTTTGGTGGTGGTGGCCTGGGGGGTTTTAACAGCCCTCTGAAACTGCAGAGGGTAAAAAGGACAAGAGATCACAGAGGCTTTGAAAACTGAAGCTAACCATATTGCTTCATTGCATTGCATTGCGGTTGGATCATGAGGACCACATTATTTTGTACCAAAAAAACCACTTCACAAGACTCTTTGCTTATGCTCAAAATTTGTAGTCTGGGGTGTGAATGCAGTTCCTGTCTCAGCAAAAGAAGAACAAAATTGACACTAATAGTATTATGGATTTGTTGCTTCCCATGCTTTCTTCAACATTGTTACATGATTTCTTTAGTTTTTGGTAAACTGTTGCATGATTTATAAAATGTAAATAATCATTGAGTTTCTGTTTCTTTTGTATGTTTTTATGCTGAGGAAGAGTTTTTGCTTTTTTTTATTACATTTTCACATAAAAGGAAAATTTTCATGTTTTTATTTTCTACCTGGTGTTTTCATGTATAATGCTTGAAGTACAAAAATTACTTATACCAACTCAGATTAATTTAAAGCTCTGCAAATATTGGATATGGTTTTGTTCTTTTGTAACTTAATGATTTTGCAGTGACTTAATTGGCTACTTTTGAATTCGTGTCAATTGATAGATTTTATGCAAACTAGTTATGCAGCATTATATTGAGTTGCATGTTAGGTAATGAGTAATAACTATTCTTTTCTATATAACTATTTTGTAAAATATTATAAATTATTTCAAATTATATGTCAGAAAATTTTAGTTATTATTAAAAAAAAGTTGTTCTAGAAAAAAAATAACAAATAATTGAATTAAACACATTATTTCATAATCGGTTTTTTCCATTTTTTTTGGTAGATAGTGTAGTTTCATTTGATATTTGGTAAAAAAAAAACTATTTTAAAATTATGAATACATTGAAATTTGTTGATTTTAATTTTTATATTACATATTGTATTTTATATGTACGATTTCTGTTACCAATTTTGGAATAATTTTTCTTTTTACCTATTTCAGAAAATATCAAATAAAATTACATATGTGAAAAAAACCTCCACAATATCTATGAGTATATACTTCTTTTTCACTCTGTAGTCACCTAGTACATAATACTGGTGGGTATATTAATTACCTTTAATAATGAATACATTTATACTTCTACTTTTATTTACTAAATGCTGTGTATTATTATTTTTATTATTATTTATTAATTGAAAAATATGTATATATATGAGTTTTTTTAGGTTTAATAGTTTTTTCATATTATTATTAAAATAAGAAAGTTGTGGAATTGGAGAGAAAGAAAAAGACAAAAAGAAGAGGAGAAAAGGGTAAAGAATCCTATCTAAGGGCCAAGTTGCAATAAGTTAAGGCCTAACCCTAAAAATTAGGTTGAAAGGTCCTTTTCTTCCCTATACCCTCTCGTGAGTAATTTAGAGCCAGAAAAAAATAAATCATAATAACTATGTAATTTAATCATTTTTTTTTCTTTTACTTTAAACCCAATAACAATGTTATTTAAATTAAAGTTTAATCACTTTATTTGCTTAGGTTTTATAAACTTAAATTAAGTCGAAACAAGCAAACTAAATAAAACTTATATTATATTACGTTACAATTTACGGTTGTTTAATAAGTATTCCAGTTAAGGTTATGTAAATTATTTTTTTATGAAATTTATTTTATAAAATAGGTTTTGAAGTAAGAATATTTATGTTCGATTGCGTTTTTATTCTATTTTTTTAGTGTTTTATCTAACGCAAAAGTTATTTAATTTAGAAAAGAAAGTGAACCAAACAAAAATAAACAAATGGAAAAAAGGAATGATGTTTATGTTTTTCAGTGGGGCAACAAAGTAAAGAAAAAACTTATTTTTTTTCTCTCTGGTTTAATTATATAGAGTGAAAGGGAAACAATGTATTTATATACAATGGTATAATTATTCCTAATAAAAGTAAGTTGTGTAAATATGATTTAGTACTTTTATTAAAAAAAATAGTACTTTATGTAAAAATGAATAGCTTCTAGAGGCACACATATATGTTTTTTATATTTATTTCCTTTCTTTTAAGTAGAAAATAGAGGAACGTTATTTAAATTGTTTTCTTTGCTTTTTTTATTCTTTCCTATATTTTTCTATCTACCTTATGAAAAGCGTTGAAACATTAGAAAATTTCCATCATATCATTCAAAACTACCCTTAATTATTATTTGTATACACATGAAAGAATAATAATATATTTAAAATAGAAATAGAAATACCATATATAAAAAAGTAATAAAATTATAAATAATAATAATAACTAAAATAATAATAATAAAAATAAATATAAATATGAATTACATATTTAATATTAATTAAAATAAATTTATTAAATAATAATATTAACAATAATAAAAATTAATTTTTTTTATTTGACTTGATTTTATGAAAATATTTTTTACATATATTTATAAAAATTTAATTAACTAAAATTTATACAAAAATATCTCATAATTTATTATTTAAATATTTTGTAAGAAAAAGGTAAATTTGTAAACTTACATTTTACACATTTACAAATAAATAAAAATCTCCTTACAACCATCATATCACTCACAAACTTAACAAATTTACTCTAATATACCATAATCCAAACAATCTCACTATCTTTATACTTTCCTCTCAAATCACTACTCCAAATCCACTTCCTCAAATCCTCTTCCTAATCCAAACACAACCATAATAATTTTTTCAGTAAAACCAAATATATAGAATGCACTTAATTAATATTTTCATATTTTTGAATAACTTAAATATATTTCTAACAAAACATTTAAAATTATTTTTAAACTTTAACATTTTGAACCTCAAACTTAATTATCATTGGTTCTTATATGAGATACTATAAAACAGAAAAAAGAAAAATACAAAAACATGGTATCAAACCAAATCTATATTAAAAAAAAATCAAACATCTCAATAAGAAAATACAACCAACCTAACAGACCCTGAAATTAGAAGATTAAGCATATTTCTAAAAATATATAATGTCTTATAAGAGAAGACAATTTATTAAAAAAAAAAACTAAGTGTATTTTTCATCCTATAATATTGGCCAACGAATCAAGATATTTATTTTCATCACAAAAAATATGAAAAACCTTAAATTTCATAAATTATAAATTTGGATATGTGAAGGTCTTTACTAGTCTAAGGAATAATGTGCACGTTTTGGAAAGCTTGACAAACAACTCAACAAAAAGCGTATTCCTAATACCGAGATAAGCTAAACCCACCAATGCATTCATCTTTAATATCTTTCAAAATTTCATGGAATTTCTTTACAAACCATTACATTAATAACAAATTTTATTCTTAATTAGCTTACAAAATCAATATTACGAAAACAAAACTTATTCGCACTTAAATTATTGTGTTTTCTTCCTCCTCTCAAAGTAAATAAAATTTAATATCAACATTTTTAATTAATTATTTTAAATTATGTTTTTCTATAATAAATTTCCACTTCTTATCCTTTTATTTTTTTACTTTTTTTAATTTTTCTCCCCGTTATCTAAAAATGTAAAAAAAAATAAAAAATGCCGGTATTTGGCTCCTGAGAATCAAAGTCCTGACGGTTTTTCGTCGCTGGTTGCCACAAAATTCGGCTTTTCAGGAACTGAGTTCTTAACATCTATAGTAAATAGGTTAAAATTGGTTAATTTGATAAAATCGAGAAATCAAATATGAAAATAAAATTCTAAAAGGAAACAATTAAACATACTAATTGAACAAAGCTGCATAAATTGTCTTGGCACAAATATTTATGCAAATAGAAATAAGATTTTTCATGATATTTTACAGAACCTCGAAAAGCCCACAAGTAGTAACTACAGAGAGTAATACCGGACCCATCACCATCAATAATTAGGATGACGAAAATGCTTTCTTCAGAACCAGCGGCAAACTGCAATTGAAAACTCTGTTAGGTTCTCAGGTATGAACTTAACGTTGGGTCGCTGAATATGCTCCAAATAATATTCTGAAATTGGTCAATGTATTACCAGACGACAAAGCCGACTAAAAGATAAGATGCAAAGCTAAACACGTAATTAGATATAAATAAGCAAACTTAGGTAATAAACACGGTTAAGACACAATTGGACCTTCGTTTGGACCTTAAAGCAGGTCCATAGCAGCCATAGCCCATCTAGAGCAGTATAAATAGCAAAAGAGACACAACACCTAAGGTAACTATTCACTCCTCACTCTTCTGGTACTTAGCTCTCGGTCTAACTTGATCGTCGGAGTGTCTTCGCAGGTACTCCCCCATCGTATCTAGACCAAAGGAGATCCGGCTGAAAGAAGACTAACCGAAAGGCCGAAAAAACGAGAAGATCATCACAAGAGGAAGTGTTCTGCAGGGCTTAGATCTTGTAGGAAACAGTCAATTTTATGAATAATGAAAACGTTGGTATTACACAGTTGAGTACGTAGTAAAGATGGATTCACACCTTTAGTTAATTTCTGGAAAGCATAATACTTTCTTAGTAGCAAATCTATTTTTGCAAGAGAACAGTTATTGAGAACACAGGCAGCAGAACAATGCTTCTTATCTGCCAGTAATAAATGCCAAACAAACATGGAAGCTACCTTAATGTAATATTACAAGCCTAATCTCCTAAATAAGGAATCATCACATTTGTATATCTATTGTGACATAAATGAAATATAACTTCCATCACGTCGTAAAAAATCTGAAGATCTTCTTTCCGATGGACACCTCACCCGGATGTTCCTCATCTCCATCCTCCTCCTCATCATCATCATCATCTTCATCTTCAAAATCATGGATTGTGCTTCCATTTTCGTTTTGATGTTCTGGTGTACCATTTTCCTCCGCGGGATTCAGAGAGTCAGTTGCAGCACCATTGTCATCAACAATATCTCTTGGCACTTCAAACTGAAAAAGGAAAGGAATGTGTAAAAATAAAATAGAACGTATGTATAAAAAGTTTAGAGAAATCAATCATCACAGCAAGGTTGTTACCCTAACAACAACTCTTTCGTCTGAGACTTCCACAGTTTTTGTTGTTGAGTCCTGCACCATGCTTTTGTCTTGTGCATTGTCATCAGCTGCTGCTAATGAAGTTTCAACAACTTCAGGGCTCATCTCCCCCTTCAGTTTATTACCACCCGCAGCCTCTTTCACCACACTCTTAGTTGCATTTGGTAAGTCCCGTGTTGATGAATCTTTGCCCGCACTGCTCAAGAAAAGAGGTGATATCAGAACAATGGAGAAAGATATGACCACAACACCAAATATTAACATACATGATGCACGATGGTTTTGCTGCTAAATATACTCAACAGCCACAAGCAAGACACTTGCAATAACAACCCCTTGACATCCTCTCACATAAATCTGAATGGCATTAAAACTCAATCAAGCAATTCACTTTCCTACTACTATACATACGTAAATACAATTTACTAAAAAGGAAAATATCCTCCACACTACAGCTGGACAGCCAAGTAAATTAGTGCTGTCTAAACCCAAAATTGTTTTGAATAAGGATATTTTTCATTTCAGTAAAAAACATTTCTGAATAATCAACAACAGAGCTTTATCTCACTATGTAAGGTCAGCTACATGGATTTCAATGCGCCATTGGATTCCGTTAAAAACCAAATTCTTAAAGATATTATTCAGCATGGGGCCATATCAACAAATAAAAGTCTCTGGCCTTTCATTACTAGTAAAACCAGTTTTATTTTAATAAACATAACAAAAACTGCCATATAATATTCAATAATCTCACCACCTGAATTACGACAAAATATAACTTCCCAACTACAATTTAACGATGAGAATATAATAAATACTATTCTTGCTATTACAGAAAACTACCGAACACATTAGGAAATATCAATTGGCCTTCAGAAATCAACCATGAATTTATTTCAAACATATCATTCCTTTAGAATTAATATAAATCTAAATATTAACCGTATATTCAGTTCACACCTCACATCCAAGAGTATCCCTCCAGTAAATACACAATCAGCAAAAGATATAATGTAACCCTGCTACTGGTCCTAATGAGGTCTGATGAGACCTGAGAATAAACTTACATCTTATGCTGCCTGAGATTGTATCGCTTTTCACTAGTAACTTGAGCTGGTGGAGCAAGTGCTTGCCTCTTCTTCCTGCGCCCACCAGCTGTAATACTCTCTGATTGTCCTTCACTATCACCGGCATTCTGTTCACTTTCTGTAACCCTAGAAGTTTGTGCCCGTTGCCGCTTCCTTCCAGTGTTGCCAACAGCTTTCTCAACATGACTGGAGTCCTCTCGACTGTCTTCTTTGATATGATCAGTAGTCAGAGACTGCAAGCTTGCATTTTCATTTTTTTTTGGGGTTTTGCCTAGGAACTCTCTGGCCTCTTCAACAACAGCCTTCACTGAGCGAGTTCTAGCAATTCCAGATTTGCTTTTCTTCCCAGGTCTGCCCCGACGAAGCTTTGGAACAGACTGATGAGAATCATCTCGATCTCCATCAACCAAACTATCTACCCGGCTGTGATCACCTACGGATTGGGAGTATTCATCATCAAGCTCTTTGTCAATGTTTTCAGATTGGAGGAGCGGTGTATCTAAAGAGTGATATGCCCTCCCACTTGCTGGTTGACGTTCATCTAGAATAACTCTAGCTCCTTCTATATTAGGAAGAGATGCAGGCTCATCTGCTTTTTCTACACTAACATTCACATCTGAGGGTAGTGATGTCCCAGCCGTATCTAGAGCACTAACAGCTTCAGCCCTTTTATTTGGGGACAGTTTGAAAATCTTGGATGTGCATTTACGGATCCAAGACACAGGTCTTACAGATCCAGAGTTGTTAATGTCAGAACTAGCTACAATGTCCTGGGAGTTCTTAGGAGACTTATAATTCAGAACAGGGGAAATTGGTGAGGGAATGGCCATACTTTCCTTGAAGTCAGGTAATTCAATATCAGATATGACAAAGTCCCCAACAACTTCCCCACAGACCCTGCAACTCTTCAGATTCTCAACAAGTTCAAGAAAATGTTTTCTTTCAGCCACAAGGCGTTGACGTTCTTTCTTAACCTTCTGACTGAGATTCATAAGCATTTCAGAATCTTCATGCATCTCCTGTTGGCCTGACTTAAGTTGCTGCTTGTTCAATTCAAGTTCCTTCCTCTCATTTTCTAATCTAATCCCCTCAGCCTTTGCTTCTTCCCATTCCTTCTCAGTAACATCCTTCAATATATTAATATTGTCAAGTTCTTTGCGCATTTCCTCCTGAAAATTTCTCTCTCTTTCCTGCAAATCTTTCTCTATTTCTTCCTGTCTTTTCTGGATTTCATTCTCATGATTCCTTGTCTTCGATTCAAAATCTTGAAGCATTTTATCTTGTTCATTTTTCACCTTTTCAGACAACAGATGTTTCTCTTGATTCATTGAATCTCTAAATGATTCCTTCTCCAATTCAAGCTTCTCCAGCTCTTTCTTTATATGTTCTTGCATATTTTGTTTCTTGCTTCTCAACCTTTCTTCTTCACTGTTCTGAAGCTTTCTTAAACTTTCTTTCTCCTCATCAATATCATGCTGCTTCCTAGTAATTTCTTCTCTCCTTTCATCCAGTACTTCCCACTCTTTCTCAAACCTCTGTCTCTCCTCCCTTAAGCTTTCAGCTTCCTTCACAAGAGAGTCCTTCTGCAATCGGGTATTCTCTATCTCCTGTTTTAGTTCCAATTGCAAACGAGAATTCTCTAACCTATCATCCTCAGTAAGCTTCAAATTCTTAGTCTCTTCGCATATTTGCAGCTCCTGCAGAGAAATCTCAGCTTTTATCTTCTGAAGTTCAGCATTTAAATTCTCCAGGCTCTCCCGATCAGCAAGCAACTGTTGATTGTCCTTCTCCAACTCTTTCTCTTTGATTTTCATTGTCTTTTCTTTCTCCTTTAAAGATTTCAACTTTGCTTCAATCTCCTTACTTTGTTCTTTTAGTCTCTCAGCCTTCTTACTCAAAGCCTGCTCTTCTTTTTCAACCTTTTTTTCCCTATGGTTGACTTCAACCTCCCTCTGCTCCAAGGCTTCCTCCTTACTGCTAAACTCCTCAACAAGGGATTTCCGCTTGTGTTCCATTTCAAATTCAACCTGCTGCAACTGCAAATCCAGTGTAGCCTTTTGTTCACCAAGGAGCTTCTGGATCCCCTCCTGTAAGAACCACAGGTTCAACAGTCAGAATGCCATAAAATCATGCAAGTTACTAATGTCATACATGTACACTTTGGCTCACAATTTTTTATGATTATGGGTTTATATGGTGAATTCCCACTTTCAATTTGTTTCCCAAAGTAAACCCTTAAAAAGGTTTATTACCATGATAACTCAGTTAAGCAAAATAAATCTTTAAACTATCATCTGCTAATGTATAAAGCTAAAGCATAGCTTCAGTATTTGGTCTCTCCCTATGATGCAATCTTTATACTTAAAACAAGTAGTAAGTTCTTGTCAGTGGAAAAGAGTTTCCATTTTTACTGTCCTGTAAAAGAATTAAAAGAAAAAAAATGAACAGCCAATATGAATATAGAAGTTATTCAAAATCATAAATTCTTCAATTTTATTATGAAATACACAAATGAAAGGCAGATGTCAAGATGATAATATAAAAGCAAAGCATTTATAATATTGCACTCATAGTTTTCAATTGTGAACTAATATCTGCCTGGGACATTGTACAGATGCAGAAACTAAAAGAATCCTTAGCCCTAAGAAAATTCATTCATTCACAAAGAAATTTACTGTGTGCTCTTAGAAATTTGTAAGGATCAAGTCATCTCATTTTACACCAAAAAAATACCACTCTTGCATCTCAGCATGTGTGAAAGCATATGTGTCTTGTTAAGCATCTTCAGAATCTATACATTTCAAGATGAATGTCTATCTCAATGATATCATTTCAAGGTCATCTGTACTAAGCAGTTATACATTGATGTATCATGCAGTTTTTTTCCTTGAACTTTTCCACATCATTTTATTGCATTGAATAGCAAACAGATTCCTGGACTCACTCTTTCTCTAGAACTAAGTTTTGATTCCAATGCAAACAATTCTTTCTCTTTCTTCTCCAGCATGCTCTTCAAAGAATCCACTTTCTGTAACCATAATAACAACATACAAAGAATGAAAAATATCAGCAAATTAATGTCTGCATACAAAAAAACAGAACACAATCATCCAGACACAATGAAAAAATCATCAAACACACCTTCTCTTCCATATTTAAATCTGCTGTTCTTCTAATAATCTCAGCTTCCTTTTCTTTCAATATAGAATTAGATGAATTGATTTTCTTCTCCAACACTTCCAGGTCTCTTTCTTTCTGTTTAAGGTTCTTCTCAGTTTTAACTATATTTTCTTCTTTCTCACCAATATTTTGCCTACCATTACATAGCATATTTTCTCTTTGTTGTAGCTTCCTTTCCCACTCCTTCAAATCTTCCCTTTCTTTATAGAATGTCGCGTCAAACAATTCTCGACTGTAACGTACAATACCAACTTAAAGTTAAATTACAATGCATAAGAGCCCAAAAAATATAACAAGAAAATTCATAAATTGTAGAGAATAGAGCATACTCAGTAACTAAAGACAAACGCTCCTTTTGAAGCAAACTTTCACGCGCCTCAACCTCTTGCAATTTCATACCCAGCTCTGCATTTTTCCTGTTTACCTCAGCAAGCTTAGCCTCTGCATCAAGCAGTTTCTTGTCAACCACTGAAGACTTCTCTTCAATTCCATCAACCAATGCACTAGCTTCAGCTAGCTTTGTATGGGATTTAGACTGGATTTGGGCATGCTCTTCTTGCATTGCACGCAGAGCTCTCTCAAGCTGCAATTGAACGATTTAGCAACATCAACATAGAATAAAGGAACATCTAAACAACATCTCAAGCTCCAACCCTAAATGAGAAACTCCAGAAATATCCTACAAATCTGATCATAAAATTGGTAAAGTATTGAACAATCTGAAGAGTCTTATAAAGGAAAGAGAACATGTATCCATGGTAAGCGTAAGGCCAGAGGTTTAAGACGATGATTGATATTTTCACTATTCCTATTTTCTGTTGTTTTCACCATTTCCAATACAAATCTTTGAAAACAGGAAAGCTAGTTAAAATAAGGTGACCTTATTGTAATAATTAGAAAGGCAGGACCAAAACAGATAAAACTGAAGTTTTCATTGAACTATTATTTTATCCTATATCAATTGTGTTAGGGAAAGGTAATGGCTAAATACTCCAAAATGATGTCATGGAAAGGGGTGAAAAGGAAGACAGGAAAAATTGAAGCCCAACCTATCATCAGCTTTTCTTCCAAACTTAACCAAAGTAAAAAGGATAACAACAAAACAGATGAAAGTAGAAATGCAAGCAAGTAGACAAATATAACAACCATATAATTGAAGATAAAAACAAAAACATACATCAGCCCCACATTGCCTCTCTGTGCTCAATGCTTTCCTCAAATTCTCCTCTCGCTTCTCAACTTCAAACAACGCAATTAAATGTGCTGATTGTTCTCGTTTTAGAATCTCCTCAGTTTCAGCTAGTTCTTGCCTCAGCTGGTCAAACTTCGAATTCCATTCTTTCTTCTCAATCAATAGCAGGCCCATGTTGTACTGGTAGTCAAAAAGCTATAAAAAATGAAAGAAACAAAATCAGGGAGATGACAAATGATATCCACAAAAACATGCTTTGTAATGTAACATCAAGGAACACAATATAGAGAAACACAGCAACCATAAAATATTTCAGAAATTATAATACTAGAGGCTACCCAAGAATTTGCTTGGTTACACACGTAGATATGTTCTTGTACTTTTATTTATATTTAGTATACAATACCAGTTCAGATTTCATTTTGATATCATAACAACATTGCATAGAAAGTAGCTTTTAATGAGTTAGAAACTTTGAATCAGCAAGTTTAAAGGAAAGTAATTAAACCAAGAGTCAGAATCACAGCCTATAAGCCTGGCACAGAAAGACATGAATTACCTTATTCCTACTGCAGTATGTTTCTCAACCTTAAATTTATCATTTGACTGTCAGCTCCAATCTTCAAAATTACTCCCTTAGATCCTTAATACAAGGGGGAAAAATGGTAGTACTTTTTATAAGGCATTTCATAGTTTCTATGAAACACAAAAAAAAAACTTTGTTTTCCCCTGTTAATATTATGAATGTGTGCCTTTTATCAATAAATAACGATAAAAAAAATTCAAATTCATTAAAAATGCAGGTAAATTTGGTACATGGTAACATTGTTTTAAAAACTCAACAAAAACAACTTAATTAATTGATTTTATTGGTATGTGTGATTACATTCATAGTGAGCTATACTACGGACCAGCAAGAGTATTCCAGAGCAATTTAGGTTACTGTTTTGTTTTAGTTTTCACCTTCACATTGATATGTTTTTACTAATAATTACAATAAATTGCACTTAATTTTAATTATTTTCTACTGAAAATTATTTCACTAAATTACAAAAGAATTATCATTATTCAATTCATAAAATATTCTTATAATTCACAGTTAAGCATATAAACAAAAAAAATATACAAAAAAAGTCACGTATGTATATGTTTTCATTTACTTTCTAAACAGTCCTGCCAAAATATTGAAGTAATATTAATACTGGATCAGAATTGCAAAAAGAAAAAAGTAAAAAACACAAACATGGTACGCATCTTCTGTCCTGACCAGTGCTATTGAAAAACATTTATGGCATATTTTCTGTCAGTGTAAAATGGTGGTTATGGCAAAAATCACGACCAGTGTAACCCGACCCAAGACATGTCATTTCTTCTATATTGTCTTCTATTTCAAGGTTATACACCCAGTTGCCAATCCACTAATTCTATTGTAAAGGGTTGGATCATACAACCCAAACCCAAACAAAATTTAAACTTAACCTAAGTCACACCCCACCACAGCTGCACCTCTGTCAAACAAGTGTAAACAAATGCAGAACTCTAAGAAATGTAAAACAAATACAAGAGTAACCAAGCATTTTGATGAAGAGGCCTAGTTCCCTGCCACCAATTCCCTTCTTTCTTACGCTTTCACCCTCCCTCTCATCCTTCCTTATCAACCATAACAGAACAAATACTTGCACTTGCTTTAAGTGTCAATATCAGGGGCATATCCATACCAATACTCATACATACCTCAGCAATACATACATATTAAGTACTAAGTTTTAGAAACCACTAACAATGTTAAATTCTTAATTTTAATTAAAGTGGATCACATTATTTTCTTTTCTCAGTGTTTCGCTACCAGTGGGTGATAGGCAGCTGATAAGCACATAGACATCCTATACTACTCGATATTGTATTCAGGCATCCCATAATACCCAAGACCTATCATACTTACACCCCTGTAAAATTCCTTTTACATACAACAAATAATTTTTTTAAAAGTACATGGAAAAAGCTACTGACAACGATTTCAAAATTCATCTATTAAGGAAACGTTTAAATGGTTCTTTTCTACCGACAGTTGGTCCATCCAAAGTCAAAACCATGTAATAATTTCAAGCCCTTCGGTATCAATCATTTATATCAAATAGCATAAAATGGTTTGCCTTCATTACTCTACCAAGTACAACGTTTAGGATTGCAATCTGCACTTCAACTGCAACTGCAATATCACAGTTTTTGAAGTCTCTAGAACTGCATTGCACCTAAAATCACAGCCACATTTTCCAGTGATTTCTGCAACACATCAAGGGCTTCTTTTAGGGGGAATCGGGGGATCTAAACAAATTTACTTGCTCTCAAGCTGCTACTAGAATCAATGAAAAGAGTTCCTTGCTCTAAACTACACAAGCACCAATAGCGATATCAATATCAATATTCAAAACATCATAGACCATAGATTCAAATTGATCAATCATAAATATCACGCGCTAAACGCCAATCAATCATAAATTTAAACAAATGTCATCTTTAAAAGCTAAACAAAAATCATAAACAGATAAAGTTTCGCTCAAACGCGTCGAAATCGAAAACGCAAAACCCTAGAAAGGCGCCTCAGATCAATATCGATAAAAAATTGCAAAACCTTCACCGAGACTAACCTCTCTTTCGAGCCTCAAGACCTTCTCCATGAGCGCTTCGTGGTCCTTCCTCTGCATCACACTCTCATCCAGCAACCCTAACTCCGTGAACCGCTTCCAGTCCTCGGCATTCCCCGTGTCAAACCCCACTGCTACTGTGGTTTCAGTCAGAGACCCTAACGGCGGAGGCGGTGGACCGTCGGCGACGGCCTTTCCCTTCGCAGAGGCGGAAACTGTCGCAGCACCGCCTCGGTGCGGTGTGAAAGGCACAGCGGCATTCGGCCACGCCTTTTGCTGCGGCGTGAACATTGCACCGTAACTGAAAATGGCAGGTAAAAACGCTGTGCGGTCGAAGAAAACGAAACGACGGTGACGGTTTCGCCGGAAAAGAAAAAGGAAGGGACCGTGCGTTTAGGGAAGTGAGAAATTTTGGAAACGGAAAAGGGTTTAAAGGTTTTGCGGAAGACAACGCTGTCCTTTAACAGTGCTTTGTACCGCCAATTTGGGTTGCAATGTTGTGAATTGGTGACCAATGAGATATTTATCTAATATACGAAAATTAAACGGTAATATTTGCAAAAATATTGGTGATAATAAAATACAAAAAAAATGTGAAACAAAATAAATCGTTTTAATTAAAGTTTTCATTTTAGTGTTTAAGTTGATAAAATTATAAAAATAAAAAAAATAATTATATTACAATATTTTCATTTTAGATAACTTAGGGATAACAAATAAATTAATATTTTAATTATATTTAACTTATTTTTTAATTAAAAATATTATTATATTGTTATAATAATTTGTTAAGTATATGTATTTTACTTTTCAGATGTTAAAAAATCTTTTTGTATAAAGAATTATTTCATATAATTTGTATTCTAAATCTATTTAATAAATGTAAATGGTAACAAAGATACATTGAAACTTTTTCACGGGAAAATATTTCTTTCACACTATAAACAGTAAAAATATATATTTAAAATTAAAAATAAAATAAATATAATTAAAATATTATTTTATTAGTTTGTAAAGTGAATGTTTTTTATTAGGCAGTTTCTCTTGTATTCCTACATTTTTTTTCCTACACCCCCACAAAGGTTGTGCAAAGACAAAACTCTCCCTATATAAAACTGTATTTTTTTTTATTTCGGATTATGAAATACGGTAAATTGGTAAAAATTCGGATTGGCGCGTTAGGTAATCTCCCGAATTAGTGCTTTTGGAAGAAAATTGAAAATAACATCCATAATTGAAAAAACTATTCCAGATCCGCCAATCCATAATTCAAAATATACATTCCAGATTCAAAAATTCATAATTGAAAAAATCATTCAAAATCCACCAATCCATAATAGAAATTAGGCTTCTGGATTCAGCAATCCGAAAATCAACAATTTATGCAAACTTTGCTTTTGGAACATCCGGTCATCCAGAAAACAACATAATTCACTTCTAGATTGATGAATCTGTAACACACTCCCAGATCTCGAATTCAAATAACAGGTGAAGGTCAGTTTCAGAATTTACAAAATTGTGGAGGTGCAGGAAGAAAAATATAGGGTGCAGGAAGAAACTGTCTTTTTATTATTTGTGGTGTTAAGATATCACCACCTTCTATATCCATATGCATAAAATGAATTTTTAATTAAAAGTGGGTTTAGTGACTGGGTTGTGAAGGCAGTTTCTTCCTGCACCCCATAATGTTATGCAAAGACCAAATTGTCCTAATTATTTTTTAAAAACCCTAAAATGCACTTGATATGTATTTATTTTTTTGCATTATGGAATCTGGAAAAATTTTGGATTGGCACTTCTCGTAAAATTTTGGATCTATCAATCCGTAATTTAAAAATATGCATTTCACATTCAAAAATTCATCATTCAAAAAAAAGCATTCCGAATCCACCAATCCGTAACAGAAATATGCATTCCAAATTCAAAAATCCATAATTAAAAAAAAAAGCATTTCAGATCCATAAATCCATAACAGAACTAGACTTCCAGATTCAGCAATCCAAAAATCAATAATTTATACAAAAATTGCTTCCAGAACACCCCCTCATTCGGAAAAAAAAAATTTAGTTCTGGATTAAAGAATCCGTAGCAAACTCTCAGATTTCTATTTCCGGTAACTACGGTGTCCTTTTTCAAATGAAAGATTAAGGCCAGTTTCGAAATTTAGAAAATTATGAGAGTGCAGGAAGAAAAATGTAGGAGTGCAGGAAGAAGAAGCCGGTTGTGAATAGCTCCTGGAAGTCCACAAAGTAAAACTCATTTGAAGTGATAATATGTGGGCTATGTATAAAGTTAGTACTTCTACACGTGTAACGCACGGATTTTTTTAAAAAATATAAAATTGTGTAGTTCAAAAGCATAGTTATCGATACAAAGTAATGGTTATAATGCATACTAACAATATAAATAAAGATAAAATAAGTATAAATATATCTAATTTTCATCAAAGAGAAGTGCATATCCAAAAATGACCGGATGAAAATTGATTTTTTTAAATAAAAAATTTTGTTAGATAACTTCACACTACTTCAAGTAACACTAATTATTTATCATCACATAAAAAAAATATTAAAAAATACAAAAATATGAGAAAATTAAACCAAAACTCATGTTAATAAAAACGATACATAGGTAAACTATACTTATTCATAAATAATTTTAAAAATATACTAGATGATAACTTATTATACCAATGAAAATATTCTCTATGAATAAATTTTAAATTAGCCAACTTATCAACCCACGCATTTTTTTTATGAAAAATATGAGTAATTCCAAATCTAATTTTCCTAAGACAATTGGAAAAAATAATGAATTGTAAAATTTAGAAAAGAACAACCCCTCTCGTGTTCTTATTGAATTGGTCGTTATACCTTAAAGAAAAGTTTGTCCTCTTTTTTAATAATGTTAAATTAACAAAAATCTTTTCACCCATTTTTAATTTTAGTGGATTTCTTCAAGCCTTGTTGTATGAAGATTTTGCAAGTGGTATCCTTGTCATGTCTATGAAAGTTTACTTATTTGAATTTGTTTTTGGGAATATAACTTTTAAGGGTAAAAGGCAAAATCCTAAAAAAAATGTGTAGCAATGAGTCAAAACTAAATATAAGACTTTAATGTTAACAAAGTTAAAATAGTATTAAAGTAAAATATAAAAAGTATTTAAAAAAACATAAAATTATCACAAGATGACTAGTTTGATATTGATAATAGGTTAAAGGGACCGAAAAGTAAATCAAAATCAACAGAATATATGTGATATTTTTTTTTTCTTCCTTTATATTCAAATTTTTTTTTTTTACCAAATTCAATTTTCAGTTTAAATTTATCATATTTTAAAATTATAAAAAATATGTAAAAAAATATATTTTATATAGTTAGAGAGATTAATAATAATAATAATAATAATATTATTATTATTATAACTAGTGAAAACACATGTGTAGAACATCTGTATTGATGTTTTTATTAGATTAAAAAATATATAATTTTATTATTTTTATAGTTTTATTATTTTAAGAATAACTAATTAAAAAATTATATAATTTTATAAAAACTATATATACTAGTAAATAAAATATTCAATTATTTATTTTATTTAAGAAATATTTTTTTATTTATTAAAAGATAAAATTGTCTAATTAAAAATAAATTTAAAGATAAACGACAAGAGAATTTTTTTTAATGTTATAGATAATAACGATATTAATAATAAATATAGTTATAATAATAAAAATAATAATAGTTCTAGTAATAATAATAATAATAATCTATACCTATATATAAAGGAAATTTCCCTCTTGACTGCTCTTAATTTTTTTTCCTATTTTATTCTTATATTAATATTTAATTTTATTATTGTATTATGGTTTTTGTGTCATTTCTTATTCTCCTCTTAACTGCTCTTAATTTTTTTTCCTATTTTATTATTATATTAATATTTAATTTTATTATTGTATTATGGTCATTGTGTCATTTCTTATTCTCCTTTTAACTGCTCTTAATTTGTTTTTTCATTTTATCTTTACTTAATAATTTATTGTATTAATTTATTTTGTTTGTTATTATTTAACTGGAGAGTGGGGAGTGGAGAGAGTGGAGAAATTGATTAGTTACTTTTCTGTTTTAAAGATCTTCTTCTCTATGGAGGGTGGAGATGATTTAAACTGATATTCTCCACTACACATAACTCACGTGTCCTACTTCCCACTTTCTCTTTCCTATATAGGTACCTACTTCTCACTTTCTCTCTCCACTACACATAACACATTTTTTTTTACCATACTTCTCACTTTCTTTT
>Ga0123342_1002924_pt1 | contig 28024 bp, 20 predicted proteins | sample Turbeawhitnodule_FD_89960 | JGI IMG/M metagenome (GOLD analysis project Ga0123342, IMG submission 89960) | Root nodule microbial communities of legume samples collected from Mexico - Turtle bean Mexico white nodule | ecosystem: Host-associated > Plants > Roots > Nodule | place: Mexico: Nepantla... | reverse complement strand
CCACTCTTAGACAACCTCTAAGCACTACCTAAGACACACTTAAAGCAAAGCAAAATACACATGAAATGTACATAGAAGTCTTCATCAAACACAATCTTGAAGGGACAGCAACCATCTTCAACAACAACAACAAAAAAATTGAGATGCAAACATTCACTTAGAGGCTCACATGACAGTGCATAAAGTTCTTCACAAGTCCCAACATAAAATCAAAGGGGTCCCCACTTACATTCCCAGACCAGAATTGAAGCTACTTTTTCTAGTATTCAATTGCCTAACCTTTAATGAGCTCATTGAAGTCCCATCTCAACCCTCACAACACCAAAAAAAAACGACATGCAAACATTGACTTGGAGGATCACATGACAGTGCATAAAGTTCTACATAGGTCCCCACATAAAATCAAAGGGGTCTCCACTTAGATTGACAAACCAGAATTGAAGTTATTGTTCCAGTATTCAATTGCCTAACCTTCAATGAGCTTACTGGAGTCTCATCTCAACCCTCACAACACCAAAAAAACGACATGCAAACATTGACTTGGAGGATCACATGACAGTGCATAAAGTTCTACATAGGTCCCCACAAAAAATCAAAGGGGTCCCCACTTAGATTGACATACCAGAATTGAAGCTACTCTTCCAGTATTCAATTGCCTAATCTTCAGTGAGCTCACTGGAGTCTCATCTCAACCCTCACAACACCAAAAAAACGACAAGCAAACATTGACTTGAAGGATCACATGACAGTGCATAAAGTTGTACAGAGGTCCCCACATAAAATCAAAGTGGTTCCCACTTAAATTGACAAACCAGAATTGAAGCTACTCTTATAGTATTCAATTGCCTAACCTCCAATGAGTTCACTGGAGTCCCATCTCAACCCTCACAACACCAAAAAAATGACATGCAAACATTGAGTTGGAGGATCACATGACCGTGCATAAAGTTGTACAGAGGTCCCAACATAAAATCGAAGGGGTCCCGACTTACATTCACACACCAGAATTGAAGCTACTGTAAAACTACTGAATTTCCTAACCTGCAATGTGGTCACTGAACTACCATCTCAACCCTCAAAACACCAAAAAACCAATATGCAAACATTGAGTTGGAGGATCGCATTACAGTGCATAAAGTTCTACAAAGGTCCCCACATAAAATCGAAGGGGTCCGCACTTACATTCACACACCAGAATTGAAGTTATTGTTACACTACTGAATTGTCTAACCTGCAATAAGGTCACTGGACTGCCATCTCAACCCTCAAAACACCAAAAAAACGAGATGCAAAAATTGACTTCGATGTTTACATCACACTGCATAAAGTTCTTCACAGGTCCCGGCTTAAAAAAGTATGGGGTGACCACTACATTTGAAGGTACTCTTCCACTATTGAATTGCATAACCTGTATTGAGCTCAATGGACTCCCATGTGGACGCTCAAAAGACCAAAAATCCACATGCAAACTTTGTAACATAACAATGCATACAGTTCTTCACAGGTCCCAACTTAAATACAAATGGATCACCAATTACATCCACTGAACTCAGTTTACACACAATACAATTGACCACATTCACTACGAAGTTCAACAAAACCATTTGAACAATACACAACAATCACAAATATAGCTACAATACCACAAATTACAATCGTTTTAACAATGTCAATAAACCATACATCCACTAACTTAAAACCAGAAAAACCTAAAAACATATCGATTAATGAAGTACTTGAGCATCAATTTTTGGGTTTTTTGGCTTCCTCCTTAAATACGTTGTCCAAGGTGTTTTCAAAACAGTAGTCTTGAAACGTTTCCTGTGTTCAGGTTCATTTTAGGAAACATGTTGACTTTTTCATTTGGATGGTCTTCATCTCCATGTAAGTCTTTCTCTTCATATACATCTTCATTACTACTTTCTGGCTTTTTGAAGTATGTGTAATCCACTAAAAAAGGTTCAACTTCAACTACTTTTGACCGAGTATCATCAGAAACAGAATTTCTACTTGCAATTAACTCAAGTATGTCGTTGACCTCTTTCTCCATACTCGTGATTAATACTTCTTGCTCCTCAAATTTGCCCATCAGTTCAACTACTTTCACCGTCATTGCACGAACTTCATCCTTTGTTGCTTTCTTCTTCCTAATTCCACAGCCAATTTGGTGAAAACCTTCTTGAACAAATTCACTGCAAAGTTCTCATTGGAAGCACACAACTTGTTCATTGACATATATAATTCTAACCTTAATTATCTACATTCATAACAACATAATGTAATACAAATTCCAATACAAATGGCATACCTTATTCTTATGCAGACCACGTCGAAGTTCATAGTCACTAACTCTAACATCCATCTAATGCATGATACGGGGATATTTATTTTCACTCCTAGGTACTTGATGCTTATAAGAGAACAAATGCTCCATCGCCTATATCTGAATAATGAATACAAAAAATTCATTTATTACAAAGTCAAACACATGCACAATTATTACAAACATTTAGCAACAAGAAAAACGTTTCATATTACCTATAAGAGGTATACACAACCATCCACATGGATAGACGACATACTTTTGTGAGTCATCCATTTTGAAGTCGAACACAAACTATCAACCAAAATGTCATACACTAAATGCCCTCAATTATACACACCAAGTTTGTCTAAATCATCAACAATGTTAAACAACCCATCATGAACTAAACTCATTCTAGTAGGCAAAATAAACTCCGACAAACCTAACAGGATGTACAACTTACAAAAGTCTTCTAAGGAAATATCGTTCCCACGTTTCAAAATTACAAAATAAATAATTTACACACTTACATCACCTTCTTCAAAAAAACTCATAGTGCGAGATATAATTCTATTTTTCCTTAAATCAATTTTTGTACCAGCTACTCTAAGACCTACAGCTAAACACACATCTAACAAACTAAATGACACAAATTGACACTGAATTGCAAAACCTTGCTTCCTCTCCACCCAAGCACTATATAACTTACTTAAAAGTCCACGACTTAATTTTATCTCCTCACGGACAAACATAAGCCATCCAAATGGGGTGGACTGTATAATACACTTTTGTTCCAAACTTAATTGCTTGTTCACAACACCCAAACACTTTGATATGCAATTATGCTTAAACACTTGTATATCAAATCAAATAGAAATACACTTTAATATATAAAATTATCAAAATATAAATATAACATCATGTCTACTTTAAAACACAAATCATCATTTCAATAAAAAAGTGCTTCATAGGTCACCACATTAAAACAAAGGGGTCACCACTTCCCCATGATAGTGTCACTAATTCAGGACATTAACATTCACATTCAATTTTATCACCACTAACTCAGTCCCTAACCTTCTCGACCCACAAAAACTTCAAAATCAGTCCCACAATCGCACAACAAAAAACAATGAAAACCTAATTCATTTAAACTTCAACACTCAAAAACCATAACACCAAACAAACAAACGAAATTGCATTTTGCAAATCAAGTTTTTTTTTTTAAAATTCATTTTTTCAATGGCATAAATTTAGTCATATTGACCCTTTTCGGTTAAACTACATAGGATTTTATACCAAATTTATGTCAGGTGGCCTACAACCACTATTCTATTTGTCACTTATCCTTCTTTGGTCCATTATTCTTGAACTATTTCCTTTTCTATTCCTCTAAATTTTTAATTCCAAGCACTTTTTTTTTTTCAATATGTTCAACAATCTGCACATGTTCATGATTTTATGTAATCAAACCCTCTAACTGAACAGTATGACAAGGATGGTTACTAACATTTTTAGTCATTTATGATTAACCATCATTACATATTGCACTTCTTCATAATGATACAAAATTTCTTTAACTAATATTCTTTAAAAAAAATTGATATCAAATTTTCCAAACTTAAAGACTGAAACTGATTTTTTTTAGTAATTTAAATTGTACAAGGCTACAAGCTTTATTTTGGGAACAAAATTGTTAAACAAAATTACAGTGCAAAAACTCCTTCATAGGTGACCACATAAAAACAAAAGGGTCACCACTTACCTAGACAGGCCACATTGCAAACATTCACATTAAATTCTATCACCAGCAACTCATAACACACACGCAAAAAGTTGAAAACCACTCCAAAAATCGCAGGAAAAAAATAGTAAACAATGAAATCCAAATCAATTAAAAAATAAAAATTCAAAAACCACAACAACAAACAATCAAACGCAATTACACTACACTCAACGCTACACAACGAAAATCAAACTAAAAGCAAAACATTCAAACAAATAAGCTTGTTCCAAACGAACCAAAATACATACCTGATTCGAAATTGCACTCTTCAACCAAAACCCTAATGCCAACGTACATTCCTTCTCCCTTCAATAATCGCCGCACAGTTGTTTAGCGCCCAATCCAAAACCCTAAACCACCGCACTCCAAAACCCCACTAATCGACAACCTCCCAATCCAAAATGCACACATATTCAAACCTGTTCTTTCGCAATGAAGAACCTCAAATGCAAACGTTGTCCACAATCCTTTGCAATCCACCATCCTACCTTTCAAATGCACCGATTAATGGAAGAAAAATCCTTATGGCTTTGACAAACCCTTTCACGAATGCAATCCAATAACCCTTTCACAAACGCACCTTCCAAATATTATAATTTATCAATTTTTCCAACTCAACAAGTGAAACCCACACATTATTTCTTTAAAATTAAAATTGTCATGTCACCTAGTTGTATTTTGGAAGCTTGTTACCTTATAGGAATAATAGAGGAAACATCCAATTTCTTAGTTGGACATTTATTGATTGTTGTGTGTTGTGGTTACTACATCTCAGTGAATATGGAAGGTTATATTCTCTTGTAGTATACTTGTTACAATATTCATCTATACCTATATATATAATTTCATATGTCATCTTCAGTATAATAATCCTCAAACATTCTTTTATGTAAACTAGTCACCACTCAAATTGCTTCAAACTTTTGAAATTCAAATGCCGAAATCTTGAATGTCATAACCAATAATTTCACATTCAACAATCACAGTTTTGTTGAGACATGAGAAAGCGAAGGCAACCAAAAACCCTAATCCCACTTCACCACAAAGCAGACTCAGACGAAAGCATTTCTGGTAATTTTCTGCAATTCAGATTCAAAAACCTATTCTCACTGCACACACCAACTTCCTAATCCAATCACTCTTTCTTCATTTACCGCCAGATCAAGACGATGCCGTTTTCCCCAACAATGCGCTTTCCTCGCACCCAACCCACAAGGTTCACTCCCAAACATTTTGTTCCAACTGAATTTCGTTTTCTCTCAATCTATCACCACGCCCTTCACATCACATTTGCAAATGCAATCACTATCACTATCTTCTTTTTCTTCTTCTGATTTTTGTAGCAAGAATTGCCTCTTGCGGTGCGGCTCGACATTCTAAAAGGTGCATCATCTAACTCTTTTAGTTTCAATTGAATTAGGGAACTCTTTGAATAGGTTTCTCTTAAAAAATTCTGGATTAGCTTGTTCAAACGACCCTAATTATTAATATTAATTGTCAATTCTGAGAAGGGTACTGCTATACAGGAATCAGTGATCAGAATTTGTCTGGGAAAGGCCACAGTTCTTCATTTGAGGCATGTCTTTGGATTCCTGCTGGTTTTAGGACTAGTTTGTGTGAAGAAATGGAAGTAACTGATGTTTTTATTGGTTGATCAGAAACCGCTTGAAGATGAGGTTGAAATGCCTGACTTCAGCGAGGGAGAGGTGGTTGCCAATTCAACTGATGAAGAAAACAATTCTGCGGATGGGGTACTCTTTAAAGTTCTCATACGATGTTTTACTTCTGATCTTTCAGCCATCTATTTATTAGAAAACACCAATTTAGTTGCTGAAATGAAACTGGCACCACTGATGTTGTTGTGAGTTAATGAGGTTGGTCCCTGATTTTGGTGTGTCAAGGGAGACCAAATTGGTTAATGGTTGTCAAAAGTCAAAGACCAAATTTGCCCTTTTTGTAGTATTAGGGACCAAATTGATATTTTAAGTCCACTAAATTTATTTCTTAGTTCTACTTTCCGGACCGAATTGATATTTTACTAGTCATCTAATTTTTCCTTTTTTTTTTCAATGTATGTATGACTTTATACTCCTCTTGCTTTTGTTTAGAGTAAATAATCAAAGTTTAATCCTTGAGATATGTTGCCTTGGTCACATTAGTCCCTGAATGATGTAAATTGTGCATTGCTTCAGTCAAATTAGTCCCCAGATTAGGAATATTAGGGAATGATTTGATCAACAGAATGCGCATTTGATGAATAAATGACCAACTAAATGCATATTCATGAACCATGAGTATAATTTCCTTAATTTGCGAACTTGTATCATTTACTGTGTTAATGTTTATCTTCCAGGAGCTACTTTAACTGTTGATTCTTTATTTTGTTTACTTCTTAAAGGATAACACTGCCATATCAACCAGACAGCTCCGCAAGTATGGTCCACAATCTATCAGAAACAAACATACTAGAGATATGACCAGAATTTCTGAAGCATTGTTACATTCCAAAGGAAGCTCGTCAGCATCCCATGCTACCTGCTCCGAAGCAAATACATCTGGTATGTGCTCCAAAGAGAATACATTTTTTTCTCGACTAGACCATGAATTGCTCCAAAGAGAGTCATCCCTATAGTGGGCTACTAGCTTCAGGTTTTTTCAATATCATTCAACATTTATTCTGTTCTCCTTGCTACATCTCATGTTGGTAAAATAATGTGTGTATGAACAAATGACTTCTATTTTAGGAAATATTCTATCAGAAAGAAGTTGGATTTATGACTTCTTTTCCTAACTCCCTAACCTGCAACTTATTAGACAACTGCAGTTTAGTTTAGGCCACTGGTTGGTTCTGTGCTACTATGAGCATCCATATGGAGAACTATTAGAGGGTAGTTTTACTCTTATGTTTTTCATTGTGCATCAGCTGTGTGATAGGTTTATTTTCTTTTCCTTTGTATAGCAGTAGTTTGTTAGTGTGATATTAGTATATTATGTGTAAGTACAACTAACTAACTGATAGTTTGTTAGAGTGTATTTCTTTCTGTTACAGTTTAGTTTTTGTTTCTTAGCTGTCATCTTACTAATAGTTAGAATTTGTTTTTCTTCTGTTATTGCTAAGGAACTGTATTCCTTAAGCTATATAAACCAGATGTATTTTCCAATATAAGCCTTCAGAATTCAATACAATAGTACTTTAGACATTCTCTTTCTCTTCTTTCATCTATTCTGTCTCTCTGTTGTTACCTCCAGGCCACTGCTTGTCACATTAAATAGGTTCTGTGCATCCTTAGACATCCATACAGTGAACTTACTGAAATTTTAACGTGTTTTTCATTTTTTTTTATCGGGGCCATTATTTGTTGCTTTCTTGCAATAATTACTATATAGCAGTTTTTGATGATCTTTCCCCCCCTTTCTGACTTACCCTTAGTATAATTGCAACAGTTCTAATGTTCGAATCAGAATATAAATTTGTGTAGTCTAATTTTTTATGTTCCTTTAGAAATACCTTTTATGGATTTGGAATCTTTTTGACTATTTATTAGGGAGAGGTTCATGGAAATGTGATCTGTATGGGCTTGAATTATTTGCTTGTCCTTTTTATTTATTTATTCATTTGCTTTCTTAGAACGGAGTTCATGTTATACATCATACAGTTTCATGCTGAATTTTGTTGCAAATACTCATAATTTGAAAGATAAATGATTTTTTTTGTATTATCTATCTACTGGATTCATCCTGATGTTAGTGGACTACTGTGAAAATGTTACGTACCCAAAAATCACACACAGAGACACCACAAAGGCACAGATAGAATTACTGAAAGACCTCCGTATTATTAGAAATGTACACTGTATTTGAAAACAATCAAGGAAACAAGTTTTCCTTCTCCACAGGAATGACCCTGTTAACAAACTGACTTTACAAAAACCAACCCCTTTCCCCAAACCGGTTGGTCTTTATTTTTAAAGACCAACCCTTCCTAACCGCTAACAGCCACCTACCCTCTATTTCTCCTCTGATACACTTTCCACACTCTCTCTTTATTTCCCTTAAGTTGTGTCCTAACAGAAAATAATTGTTGTTCCCTAAAGAAGTTTTTTCTCTTTGTTAGTGTTGTAGTATTATTGTTTTAACTTTAAGTTTATGCCACCTGAATTACAACAACTGTTGCAATTCTTGATGGTTAATTAATGCCTGGAGTATTATATCAAGTTGATGACAGTTGCAGGGATTTGGAAAGCTAAACCAAGATTTTCATTGGCATCAGGGTCACGTAAATGTGGGGGCATTGGTCCTTCAATCCTCAATATTGACAACTTGCCTGAAATTGTGAAAGCTGTTGATCCTAGGAGTTCTAGAAATTTAGATGGAAATCATCCTGAAGACGATGACAAAATTGAAGTAAATTCAGACATTGAGCCTGATGAAACAGAAGCTTTTCCACTTAGATTTAATCTTGCCTCAATGGATGATCTCTTCAACAACCTCCAAGATAAGGCCAATCAGGTGGGTAGAAATTTTGAAATGCTTCCCGTACTCTTTGACCTATCCATTTACTTCTTTCCATATGAGGTCTTTCTTGTATCCATATTCCAATATTTTCTGAATGATCCTCAAAGAGGAGGAAATTTGGTGCAGCTTTTGCAGAAAAGTAGTGGACCCCACTTACAAGAGACAGCTGTTGACAGTGAAGGTTCCTCAGAGCCTGTAGAAAGTGGATCATCAAGTGAGAATGAGGTATATATATATGCAGTATGACTGCGTGTTTACTTTTTAGTTTAGTGTCATGACTGCGTGTTTACTTTTTAGTTTAGTGTCATGACTTGCTGTTTAGGATATAAGCCACGGGAGTTAATGAATTAGTTTGTTAAGATAGTCAGAATATTAATGTGTTAATTATGATTGCTAGAATATTTATGAATGAGTTAGTTAGATATAAATACGTTAAGAAGGATAGCAAATTTCCGGAGTTGTTGTTATTGTGAATTAAGCATAAGCTCTTTGTGAAGGGAAATCCTTGTTGGACAGGGAATTGATATATGCTCATTTATAGATCGAGCATTAGCTCTTTGTGAAAGGAGAAACCCTTGAAGGAGAGAGAAGGTTCTCATTTTTCTTGTTCTTTTCTTTCTAATTTCAATTCTTGGTTCCTAACACTTGCTGTACATCTACTTATTTTTACAGTCAAGTTATCAACAAATAAAAAATACCTTCCCTGTAAAGAAAATGCAGACTATGGCAGAGCGATTTGTGGAAGCTCTAGGGACATCCTCGGTTATCACTGAAGGGACACATGTTGGAGCTCATAATTCATTGAGGTATGAAATAGTAGTAGCTTCCTGATACTTTTATGCAACTAAAAATGAATTTGAATGAATTCTGAATTCAATGGCTGGTTATCGTGCCAAATTGTGCAGTGCTGGATTATTTGGAAAACTACAGCAGATGATGCTGAAAGAAAAAGAAACAGACATGGACTTCTGCAAAAAGTTAAAAGCTGGAGCTAGGCCAGATAGTAAAACTTTTGATTTTACTTTCTCTGCAGTTTCCCTTGTCTAAGTAAAACACCATTTAAGACTTATTTCATTACTAAAACAATCATTTGATAGTAGTTTTTCATTTTTGTTCCTTTTTGAAGGAGAGGGTGGGAGGGGGGTGCATAAAGTAGAACATGAACCTGATTGTACACATGTGTGTATGCTTTTTTGTTTTGCTTATAATGAAAAATTTCCCAGGTGAACTTGGCTGCATTGATCTACAAATCATTTCAAAATACCACGATGTAAAGCTGACTGTTTGTCACTGCTCATTTGGCAAGTACAGAGAGGTGAGATGAAGTTATAAAAATCAACTTATTTTAGATGCTTATTATTGAAATAGGCCAAATAGTGGTAGGTCTTTGAAGGTTTATTATAGAAACTGGATCAGAAACTAAACCCTAAACCTCATCTTTCCAAAGTGTTACAGAAATGAATAACTCTGGTTCTTCAACGGATCAGTATTCTCCCAACATATTCTTAACTAACTGTCCTGACATAGTAACTAATTCCTAATACTTGTAACTACATCAAAAGGTCTATTCCCATTTCCATTATTTCTTCTCTCATAAACCTTGTTATAGGGGCTGCATCCTATCAGTTTGTCAGAAAACCAGATAGAATGCAGTTATAATTTATGTACAAGTGTTTTTATATGCGACAGTAAGCAGTCATTTCTACGAGTGCACATATTATTTAGTGTCAGAAGAGTGCAGTAGCTGTTTGACATTATTTGGCAGTTACTTTATTAGATAGTGTTAAGAAAAAATATGCTAATGACTGTCTCACTAATTCCTGGCATTTATGAATAGTTTGTATGTTGGAAAAACTCCAAACGTCTACATTGGTTGGATTCAAATCCTAATGGGATAAGGCTTTTGTTGTTGCTGCTGTTACATATAAAAACATGTTACTTGTAGAGGTGGAGAATGACGATGTCCTCTTGGAAAAGCTATAATTAGCTGTTATTCTATTTGATTTATTTTGCTTCACTTGAACACAGAATGTGACAGGATCAGTTTATTTGAAATGGACAACAACATGCATTTCAGACATACCCAATATTTAATGCTCATCAGAAAATTGATCGAAGGTGATAGGTTGTTTTTGCAGAATTTTCTATTACAAGATAATTCCGAAGGAAATGAGTTTGGTGGCACCAAAAGCAGTCAAAGCACCATTATCTTTAGCCCAAGGGTTTGCAACAATGCTGGCCTTGTAGTTGGGAATGTGATCCGAATTCACCCTCCATGGTAAGATTGTAGAGTTTTTATTTTTTTAGTTATTGAATTGAGCTGTGCTTATTTTTGACTTGCCATGAACTGCTAGTGTTGTTTCTTGATCTCTCTCTTATGGTTTTGGTTCTTGGACAGGAAGGAAGTTCGAGTGGGAAATGATAATATTATCTTGTGCACTTATTTCTCCGAAATTTGATACCCAGTTTGATTCATTTTAGATTCTTATAAACCATGGAAAATTATGCAAACCACCGTTTGTAGTGGTGGTGGATAGAAGAATATCAAACAAATATGCTGCTGTTCTGCTTTAGGAACTTGGAAAGGAACTTGTCTTCTTTCATTTGACTTGAGTCAAGGTACCCTTAGGTTACTGTACTACTAGCCTTAAAGATTATTGTCAGAGAAAGTAAAAATTAGTGAAAAATTTAGAGTGAGAATCAGGAAGAATCCCTAATGTTTCTAATATTTGAGGCTGATACAATTAGAAGGTATTTTTTTTTAAATATTTAGATGGGAAAATTTTAGAGTATAAATAATTTTTAAAGGGAAAACAACCTATTTAAGAAGTTTTAAAAGTACAGTTATTAAAAAGGTAAAAATACACTTTTTTATTATATTAAATTTAACAAGAATAGGCATGACAATAAATAGAGTATTCAGTACTCTTTGCACCATTTTAAAAGGTACTTGTATGAGTTTCATATCAATTTTAAGCAATTTTAGATCCATGCACTCGATACTCACGTTTTACTTACGTATAAACTCAATTAGTTAATAAAATAGTATTAATTAAAAAATTAACTTTTGTATGAAGACGTAATTAATTTTTTGAGTGAAATATTTTCTCAAATTATACTTGCAATTTTATTATTATTTTAGTGATATATCTTGAAAGATGTATGCGTAATGTGTTTAAAAATTAGGAGTTAACATTCGTAATGTTTTTAAATCTTAAAGAATAGACACATGTAATATTTTGAAAAAAGTATTTGTAAAGTGAGGAAGAATTTGCCGACCCCAGAAAATGAAGACTTGATACTTAAACTGTTTCACGTTGTTTTCTCCTACTGCTGCCACCAATCACTTTCACATGCCACCAATAGCTTTTATCATTCATAGCTTCTTCAAAAATAAAATACCTGCATTTTTTTATAATAAATCTTACTATTTTTATTACTTTTTCTATTTCATTTTATATTTATCCATTTCTCAGAGAAGCCGTATTAGTCATTTTCTTAATTTTAGTAGCCCCAATTTTATTTAAGTTACTTTCATGTACTTTTATTTTTTAAACTGAGTCTCAATAAAAAAAAATATATCTGCAGTAACTAATTGAGTTGTAATATATAACGTAAAAAAAATTACATTATAGATTATTTAAAAATCATCTTAATATAGCTTCCAAAGTAATTATTATAAAAATTAGTAATTTTATCGTGCGCTGTATCATTTGATTGTATGAGTTTATTTTAGTTAGAATTTAATTAGAATGCATTTTTTTTTGCATGATACACCGTTTGAAATCATTTTTTACTAATTAGTAAAATAACAATATTTATATATATATATATATATATTATAAAATTTAAAATCTTTAATTTTAATATATATATATATATATAACAAATTTGTATGGATTTGTAAAATGAAAATATGTTATAATTAACATTAAAATAAAAATATGCATATTTTTCTGTTATTTCGTACAATTTTTCTTTTTCCTAATGTATATACAAATTGTCGTTAGAAGACATATCTGTTAGTTATTAAATAGAATATTCTGATCAGAAAACTAAAATTACGCACATACTAAATTATGAAGATTAAAAGTCCATTCAATTATTTTATTTTATTTTATATAGTTTTCAAAGATAAATGGATGAGAAAAAAGAACCAACAGAATTTTCTTTGATTTTTATCTCATAAATAAAAAATAATAATAGCATGAATGCATGAGTGGAACTAGAAAAATTTGGATGGTAACAATTTTATGGTTTCTCTCTTGGTTTTCACTTGTTGGTTTCTGAGATATGGCACCTGCAGATATATTGAGCAAGTTGTGGAACTTTATTTCTTTCCTTCCATTCTTCTTCCTGCTCTTTATCCTTGGCATCATAAAAGGTTCATTCTTTTCCCTCTTTCATTCAGTATTTGATTTTTGTCCATTTTTTTAGCATATATTTTGATAAATAGAGTTACTAGTTACATTCACGGCAGGTGCACTGATAGGTTTAATTGCATTTGCCATTATTGGCACTGGAAATTCAGCTGTTATGATTGGACTTTGGAGTGCACATGTATTTTGGACATACTACTGTGTGGCAAGGTTGTAGTTTTCTTTCCAAATTGCAACATGTTCTTCTATTCATCCTTCTCTACAATTTCTTTTAACCCTTTTGAAATCATTGACCCTTGGCAATAGGACAAATAGGTTTGGACTGGTCTTCAAGGTTGTGGTGCTCATGTGTTTGCCAGTTCCTCTGTTACTTTGGCCAATAGTGGGTATTTTTGGAAGCCTTTTAGGTGGAATTGGATATGGTTTTTTTGCTCCTCTTCTTGCAACTTTTCAGGCTGTGGGGAAGGGAGAGAATTTTAGTAACAAATTTTTTCATTGCTTCAATGTAAGTGAGAATTTCTGTTTATGTAATCATGTATCTTTCTATGCCCTTTTTGGATCTGTATTTTTCAATTCTAACCCATTACATGATCTAGGTAGTGATTGTAAAAACTTCTGCTTAGAGAATTATTGGTATATCTAACTTCAAAATATGTAGTTGTTGGGATATTTTATGTGTGTATAATATAAGACATATATAAACAAGTTCTTTTACTTTCTTTTTAGTTTGAGAAATGGTTTCCAAAATGTTACTTTATTTTCACTTTGTATAATTTGCTATTTCCATCATTCTCTCCAAAACACCAATGAAAATAAGATGAAAGCTTTTGTAATGTGAAAACAGTAATAGATGAAAACAAAATCTGTGTTTTTTTGGACATGGTCAGTTTTAAGAGACTGCCATATCGCTCATATGCTATTTTATGCTTTTATATTAGTTCATATTTGTTTTGGAAAAAGCATTGAAACTTGTAACCCTGCCAACGTGATATTGTTAATTTTCTTTAGTTTCAAACGTAATTATTCTATGTATTTTCTTAAGAGCTTGTGGACTTGACCAGAATGCAGAAAGCCTTAATGCTACTTAATTCTGATACCAGGATGGCTGTTGGTCGACAATTGAAAGAAGCTGCACAGTGGTTCAAGATGTCACAGACTTCTGCTTCCACTCCTATTTTTCATACATGGATGAACTGAGAGAAAACTTACCCCCTGGTGAAAAGCCGTTAGATATCCGGTGAGTTTTCTCCTCCAATAACTTGTGTGATATGAAACAACAGACCTGTTGAGAAAAAAAGTTGCACAAATTCAATTGTTTTCATGCTAGATTGTCAATATTACCATGCTGCTTGTTGGTGATCATTGTTGGCATGCCATTTGACACGGCTTTAATAACCTCAATTGCTATGTGGAAGAGTCCATATATGCTGTTCAGAGGGTGGAAGAGACTATTAGAAGATTTGATTGGAAGAAAGGGACCATTCCTAGAAACTGAATGTGTCCCATTTGCTGCTCTTGCAATCATCCTCTGGCCTTTGGCTGTTATAGTGGCTGTATTAGCAGCTATCCTTTGCAGCCCTTTTCTAGCCCTATACAGTGGAGTTGTTGTCCATCAGGTCAGTATTCAGTAGGAGCATGATGCTCTAATTTCTCTAAGCATTTATGCAAGTTTTAGCAGATTTCATTGAATGAAGATTTTGTTTACTTTTAGGAAGACTCAGTGAAGATGGGGTTTGCCTACCTTGTGTCTGTGGTTTCACTTTTTGATGAATATGTGAATGATTTACTCTACTTGAGAGAGGGATCCTGCTTGCCCAGGTGCCAGAATATTTTCTTTAATGTAGTGACATGTTGCTCTTGTTAAAAGTGCATTGGACAATTTCCATCACTGATTCTGATAAGTCCTTGTGACAGCCAGGCCAATATACAGAAGAAACAAGAGGCATGCTGTTGAGAGAAAAAACCCTGGAAGAGGTCATGTTGATTTGAAACACATGGATGGTTCACAGAATTCAAAACAAACCTTGCAACAATCCAGAAGTCTGAAATGGAGAATTCAGCAATATAGACCGATGCAGGTGATTCTTCCATGATAGCAATACATGAATGGTCTGTTTCCATGAATTTTGGTACCTTGAATTGAAAGTAATTTTTCTTTTTCAGGTATGGGACTGGCTGTTCAAGTCATGTGAGGTGAATGGCAGGATACTCTTCCGTGATTCCCTTATAAGCTTTGGGGAAGTTGAAGAATTCATTTTGAAAGGCAATTGCAAAAAGTTAAGCATCAAGTTACCAGCTTGGTCTATGCTGCAATGTCTTCTAACTTCTGCAAAATCCAACTCAGATGGATTGGTGATCTGTACTCCTCTTACTCACTGACACCTCTGTTCTATGATGTATCTATACAATATCTGTATAGGATACATAGCAATCCAATTCCAAAAATATATAACATATAGTATACAATATGTGTAAGATACATGTTTAGAAGTGGATAAAATTTCTTAAGACATAATAAATATATAACTACTAGTATGCAAATCCAAATTAAAAACATACTTCATGAACATTACTAAGATAAAAAATCATAAATCATTGTCATCATAATCACTTCCTATTATTTACATTCAAATAGTACTATCAATCTCATTGTTTTCTAGGAATCAAGCATAAACAGAACAGTTACAGTGTCACTCGTTCATCAAGAGACTGTGTTTCTGTGTTTTTATATTGCACATTCTTATATGGTTTGTATAGTTGTAGTGGAATTTCATAAAGTTCCTTAAAATCTTGGACATTTTACTTGTTCATATCAGTTAAGTTTTCAATAGTACTAGTACTGGATACATGAAGCAATTGAAGTATCAGTGCTTTATAGCCTCTATTCCATTGCAAAAACATAAACATATCCATGCTTCTGCAGCCGAGGATGTAGTGTTGACAAGGATGAATGGACCAAAGGATAGAGTGTTTGAGTGGTTTATTGAACCTTTATTGATCATGAAAGAGCAGCTAAAGAACCTGGAGTTGGAAGAAACAGAAGAAACTTGCCTGAAGGAACTGGTAATGAGATGCAAAAATGAATTGCCTGAGGAGTGGGATAGCACGGGATTCCCATCTAATGACACTGTTAGGAGAGCACAATTGCAAGCCATAATTAGAAGGTACATGTTTAGGAAATAGCATTACATGCTTGTTTGGATGCAAACTAGAAGAGTTTTTATGAGCTTTTCTACAAAAATTTAAAGTCTTTTTTTTTTTTTTTGCAGTAGAAAAGCTTTCAAAAGCACTTCTAAACAGAGCTCATGTACCTTTCCTACCTTAAAAGGAGGAAGTACTTGTTCATTTTAGATCCTAAATTTTTCAACAACACAGTATATGTGAATGTGATTGCTCAAAATAACTGTGTGTGAAAGCAATTCTTGTGTGAGTACAGTGTCTATATATTATAGACACAACCAATCAAAAGCTCTAAATAATGTTAAAATGATTTTGGATATATTTCTCAATAAACACACTTGTATGAGAAGAAAAATGTTTGAGCAAACTACATAATTATTGTAATACATCCTAAGCTTTTGATTGGTTGTCTCTACAGGCACTGTGCATGCAAGCATTAATATGCATGAATTGTTCTTTTAAATGATTAACAGAAAAGGAAGGAAAAAGGGTAAGGCTTACCCTTCAAACTTCAGGTACACTAGTTTACTGAGGAATGCAGTGCAATATTAACAAATCATGTTTTTACCATCATGAATCATGAAGTACGTATAACAGAAAGAGAAAATTACACTTATTTCTTAATGTATGCTTAAATAATACTTAATAAAAAAGAACTCCTTCATTACAAGTTGGCAATGAATAAAAAAAAGGGCTAAAAAATAACCCTTTAAAGTTCTGGTATGCCTCTCCATCTACATTTGAGCCTCCCAAAACTCAAAAAATGCAGTGAAAAGAGAAATTAGACATAAAGAGAAATTAGACATGTAAAAATATTATCACAACTTTCCCTAACACAAACTTAAGTCATTTCTTTCTCAATGCATTTCATCTTTTTCAGGTTGCAGGGGATTGTAGCTTCCATGTCCCGAATACCAACTTTTAGAAGAAGATTCAGGAACTTAATTAAGGTTTTGTACATAGAAGCATTGCAGCCTGGTGCTTCAGCTATCCATATTGGAGGCACTGTAGTTCCCAAGCATAGTGAGATAAGCAAAGAACAGAATGTTGATGAAGGCACCAGTAGATGTTGAACACATCACATCATATATGAAGATGGATGTCTATATCAGTATGTATATCAAAATCACATTTTGAAGATCAAAGCTTCTTGTAAATTGACAAGGATTATGTAATCTTTCTTCTTTTTTGTTAACTTTATTTCCTTTTGTGGCCATTTTTCTATATTTTTCTTCCAAAAGAAAGAAGTCACTTGATCATGAAAGGCAAAGGGTGCAAAGTTACATGCTTTTTCTGGTTTCTTGATGTGTTTGGTTTGAATGTGCGATATTGACTTTATAAAATCAATCATAGTTTAAATTGATTTTAAATTTATGTGATTTAATATTTGGATAACAAATATTAGAAATTTATATATTTTAAGAAAAAAATTTGTTTTAAATTTCTTTTTGTAATTAAAAGAGTGAATTTGAATGTTTATGAATAATTTTTATTACAGTTAATTAATTAATTATATATATATAACCAGATATCTAAGTTTGAGTCTATATATGGTAACTTATATTATTTTTTTCAATTTTTTATATAATTGGTAGTATTGTTATATTTTATCTTTAATATAATAAAATACAAAAATTATAATTCTATTAGTTTTGATTGAATTTCGTTAATAGTTGAGTTAGTTAAAATACGTATTTAATTTTTTAGTAATTGTTACATTGAAAAAATTAATCTAATTAACCTTTTATCAAATATGTATTTAATTACTCAATTATTAAAAAAATTAAATAAAATTAATAGAATTAAATTTTTAATATTATTATGTTTGTATTATATTAAGAATTAAATATATTAATACTTTTATAATAAATATAACTTTTATGTAATTATTAAATTAAATTTATCATAAAAAAGTTACATAGGTATCTAAATTTTAAAAGTAGAAATAAAAATAATAATAATATAGTACGCGTATAAATACGGGAAAACAAATAAAGATAATCTCGACCCTTTATAATAATATTTAATATTTAATTCTATAGTACTATTATAATAACTCTACAGTTAGTTTTAAATGAGATGAAAGCAGTTCCTTATTGTAAAGTATTTTAATATGTTCACTTAAATGAACGTACCTCTTTTTATTTTAGTTCTTTTAGTATAAAAAATGGGTTCTAAAAGGAATTATTACAAGAAAAACATATTTAAAAATTAATTTTAAAGATTAAAATAATTAATTATTATTTTATTAAATTAAAAATTATTTTATAAATTAAAAATAATAATAATATCTACAATAATTTATATTATTAATAAAAAATTATAAATATTTTTTAAATTAATATTTAATTTTGATGACTAAAGTTTTATATTAAGTAAATCTTTATTGGTCTTATAGATTAATTTAAAATATAAAATATTAATAATTTAAATATTAATAGTTAATTTAAATATTAATTTATAAATTTGCTTATAAATTTTTATTAATAATAAAAACTGTTTTAAATATTAATAATTTTTTAATATATAAAATAATATTTAATTTAATTAATATAGTGACTAATTATTTTTTATCTTTAAAATTAATTTTTATTTAATATTTTTTATAATAAATTATCTTACCACTATATTATATTAAAAATACTTAATGGCAAATATATTATTTATAAATAATCATTAAGTTTGTTTGTAATGAATATTAAAATATTTAATTACAATATATATAAACATTTCTTGAAAATATTTAAACACAAATAAATGATAGTTAAAACCATCAAGCATTATTCGTCAAATTTAAAATTATTTATGTATTTACTTAAAAAAAAGTTCACTATGAGTTTAAATAAAGTTTTATTTCTTAAACAATGTTTGGAAAACAAATGATAGATGAATGTCTATATTTTTAAAAAGACTTTTCATAAAAATAGTTTTTACAAAATTTGAATGTAATAGGGTTTACTATAATTAAATTATATTACAATATAATTTTTCTTACTTTAAAAATGCATTATTGCCAAACCCTCGTATTCTCTAAGTATTACGACATTCTTTTTAATTATTTATTTATTTAAAAGAAAAGTCACAGTTGGTGTTTCGAAATATCACAGAATTTGTTTAGTAAGATTAATTATAGTTGATAAGCTAAGTGATAAATCTTTATTTATAAGTTTCAAATTGATAATGAGGTTAGTAAATGTAAAATGACACAAAAAAAATATAATTACATCCCTTTTATTATATAAAATTTATGTTTTTTAGAAAATAAATATTATTATGTAGTTATAATTTCATAATTTTTAAAAAAAACAAAAACTTTTAGTACATTTATTTATTTTTTAAAAGTTATATAGGTTTTTTTTTTCTATTTAGACAATCCAATTTATTTAAATTATGTAATGAGTATTAATCATATTTAATTTTTTTATTTTTTTATTTATTTCTCCATTTAAATTACTCATAAATGAGTTTGTTTTTTACAACTTTTGCTATGTAATCTTCATTTAACATTATGTAATGAAACATTAGTTACTTCAAATGTAAAACGTTTTTTCATTTGAAAGTAATAATTTATTATCTCTACAAAATTGAATAAATAATAATAGATAAAACAACTTTAAGGAAAATAACGAAATTTATTAAAATATAGGGGATAGTAATAAAAAAATTTGCATAAGTTATAAGTTGACTAAAATCCAAGAGTCTTTTAATTATTTTTATAAAAAACAATTATTTCTCCATTTAAACTACTCATACATTGAGTTTGTATAATTCTCATGTAACATTGCGTACTGAAACATTAGTCACTTGAATGTGTAATGTAAATTTTTTTCTATTTCAATTCTATACAAATTCAAAAGTAACTCAAAAAATATGTGATAATTTATTTATTTTTTACTAAAATTAAAATATAAGGGTAGTAATGAAAAAAAAAAGTTATAAGTTATAATTTAAAAAAAATGTGTATTCAAACTTGTGAGCCAATACAGCCCACTGGATTTGAGTTGGATTGGGTTAAAAAAAATATAATATTTTTTACATTTTCTTACATTTTTATTTTGTTAAAAAGTGATATTAATTACTACAACTAAAGTAAGTAAATAGATAAAAAATTGAAAAAGTTAATTTTGAGTAACTTACCAATCACTTTTTTTACTGATAAATTAGCTTTTAAGCTAGTCAAATAAACTACTAAATAACTTATTAGTAGTATCAAACACACTACTAATAAACTTTTAATAATTTCATGTATTGATAAATATATGAATATTATTTTAAGAGAAACTCAACATCATACAAAATAATAATTTCTTTACAAATATATCTAAATTTATTATAAATTTAAAATTTAATTATATTTTTTTTATATTATAATTATTTCTGTCAAAATTTAAGCAGCAAAATAATAAATAAGTTCATTTATACATGAGTAGCTACAAATAATTCAACCAAGTTTATAGCATGAATATGTACAAGTCAATATATTAATACTAAGCCACTCATTTCCTAAAATCCATAATTAATTCAATAAAAAAATTCTAACTCATTCCAAATTGTAATTCCTCCTAACATATTAAAATTATAAATAAACATAATAATTAAAATGAATTATCCATTCATAACTATAAATAATTAAATAAAATTTACAATACAATCTAATGTTCTAAAATCCCTAACTAATTCTAGGACCCGATACCTTCACACTGCATTCTTAACAAATAAATAAATTAATATTTTAATTATTTTCATTGTTATTTTTAATTTATAATATTATAATATTATTATTATTATTAAAGGTTTTTGAATAGTGTTATTTACTGTGCACAATTAACAAAATTATAAAAATATGGAATTATAGATAAGCTTTCTAAATTCACATGAATTGACTAATTAGAATTTCTAGTAAAGATCTTTCAGTTTTAAAAATTCATAATTAGTTACATAAAGATTATTTCTATATAGTTTCAGTTCTTATGTATTCATAATTTATTTTAATTTCAAACAAAAAAAAAAGTCACTGTAGTTCATTTTATAAGGTGGTTTCAATTAAATCTTAAAGTTTTATAAAAAGAAATAAACATCATATTTAATTAACTTATTAAGAAATAAATGAACTTATGTGAAGTTATATATTATATTTATAATTTATGGGTGATTTGATCGGATAAGTTTAACAAATTTTTATAAATTAAGAATGATTTTAATATTATATTAAAAAATAGTTCAATTTAATCTTATAAAACATAATTTATAAGATAAGATTTATTTCTTTTATACACTAAAAAATATTTATAATTAATGTCTCCAACAATTACAACTCCATTAAAAATTTTCCTTTCTTACAAGATAATCTCGACCCTTTATAATAATATTTAATATTTAATTCTAAAAAAAATCATTTTGACGTGGTTGTAATTTTTTTCACTCTTGACTAAATACTTTTCATGATAAAAATAATTACTAGGTCATAAATTATCTTAGAAAGTCTATAAAAATTTAAACATGTTCCTTAAGTTAGAGAAATATTTATTACAACAAAAATGTCTAAAATTTCAAAATGCAAAACTAATTATAGAGATTTCCTTTTCATAGATTCCACTTGTCATGTTTTCATAATACATAGTATTTTTAATGAAACATACAAAACTAAACTTGAGCAAACGGTCTCGAAATAAATAAAAAACATAATAAATCTGAAAATTTTATTGAGACAAAATATACTCATAAAATATAAATTCTTAATTAAATATGTAAGAGATATTTTCAATAATTCAACTTGTCACTGGCTTCTTATACAATATATTTTAAAGTAAAAATGCATTTTCTTATCAACCTAAATACCTCCAGGAATTTAAAAACCATCCATTAAAATTTGGAAAAAGAAATTCAACAATAATCACCAAACTTCATATTTAAGTAATGGTAATTGCTTCCTGCATTCAATTAATTTTGGTTGGCACTAAACGAAAATTTTAAAACTCCATTATGTCCTTTTCACTCATTTGTATCTATAGATGTCAATATACATAAGTGATTTTTATACATTCCGGAATTCGAAATCTAGAAGGTCATTTTCATATTTCATTTAAGTTTCTGGATAGTCATATCCAGAAGTGAGTTATGAGTTTTGGATTTTCATATCCATAATGATGTGTTGTAAATGGTGTTGAGGATTGAGATTCAGAACTCATTTATGTTTGCTTACGGATCTTGATATCCAGAAGGTCATTTATGTTGTCCAGTTCTGGATGGTGAAATCCAGAAGTGACATATTAGTTCTGAATTTGTATATGCAGAACTTTGTAATTTAACTTACGGATATGAATATTTGGAAGGCAAAATTTTTAAATCATTAATGACAAAATGGACATTTTGCGTCAGTATGTTGGGTGCAATTCTGAATTGATATGGTGCAAATTGTAAAAAAAAAACACATAGCCCTTTTAGACAAAAGAAATATTTTCTTCTTGCACCTCCCATAACTTTTTTTGAATTCCATGATTCTTTTAATTTCAAATCTACCATTCGTCAAAAGTGTTGGATATAAATATTTTATAATTCATAGAATTCCAACAGTTCAGAATAAAAAAATTATTTTTTGAATTTTAGAATTTAGAAGGTATTTTTTTAATTGTAAAGTTTAAAAAATATTTTCAAATTAAAAAATATCTTTCAAATTCTATAATTTAAAAAGGGTAAATTATAATTTTTTTTAGTAAAAAAAGTAGAGAGGTGCATGAAGAGGGAAGAAGGAAGAATGTAGGAAGGTGAAAGAAGAAAATGCCAAAAAAAATACCCACTTGAACCCAAGGAAAAATACTTAATAAAGATAAGTTAAAAAATATTTTTAGCGTATTTATTTATATATTTGAAAGTATACTTAAAAACATGTTACACGTGTGAAATTTATATTATTTCATCCAAAAACAAATGTACGTGAATCATGTAATCATAACCGAACTTTCCTATTTTTGTGTAGCCATGACAACATTGGAAGAGGTTCCATAAATAACAATGTTCTTTCACCTCCTTTTCTTTCGGCTATTTCTCTATTTGTGGCTTCTAAACAGAGTTTTTGGTCCAAAGAAAAAACAAACTTTCACTTTAATCATTCTTTCTTGGCCAAAAAAATTATGGCAAAAGATTTTTCTCTCAAATCAGCAACACCATTGCAGGGGTGTCTATCTGTCAAATCTTTCAACTTCCATCACCCAACAATACCTGTGATTTTTCTACATGGTTGTTAATGTTGAGGGAAATATGAATTCATTCTCACCAAAGGGTATCTCCAATTAACTCCATTCAATTCAATTCAATTCAATTCCTTTCAATTCCTATTGAAGCTTACAAGGTGAGTTCCATGATTGAAGGAGGATAAAAAACCAACAAAGAGTGAATGATGTCACATGTAACTATTTTTGTTGTTTAATGCCAAAAGGGGTTTCAATTCTGGATCCCTTAGGAAGCATGCATTATGGCTTTCCACCTTACCTTTAGATCACAATCAGTGCCAAACTCAGGCCAAGCACCACCTTTAGTGGAGAGAATATCAGAGGAGCCTTTGCCGTTGCCAAACAGAAGTTCTCAAAGCACTGTGACATGCATCTACCAAACCAATGTTGCAGGGTGTTGGAGAAACGTGTCAGTGTTGTGGTGCAAAAACCTCATGAACCACACGCTAAACCTCAAGGTTGATAGCACAGGAGGTGAGTTCAGTTACACTTGCAAGATAGATGTGAAGCCTTGGTACTTTTGGAACAAAAAAGGGTACAAATCTTTTGAGTTGGATGGCCACCAGGTGGAGGTCTATTGGGACCTCCGGTCGGCCAGATTCTCCGGCGGCGCACCCGAGCCGATCAGCGATTACTACGTGGCAATGGTGTCAGAGGAAGAGGTTGTGTTGCTGCTGGGGGATTACAAGAAGAAGGCCTACAAGAGAATGAAGATGAGGCCAAGCATTGTTGAGGCAATGTTGTTGGTGAAGAGAGAAAGTGTGTTTGCCAAGAAAAGTTTTGCAACCAAGGCCAGGTTTGATGAGAAGAGAAGAGAGAATGACATTGTGGTGGAGAGCTCAACATTTGGGAACAAAGAGCCTGAGATGTGGATCAGCATTGATGGGCTTGTGTTGATTCATGTGAAGAACTTGCAGTGGAAGTTCAGGGGGAACCAAACAGTTATGGTGAACAAGCAACCTGTTCAAGTGTTTTGGGATGTGCATGACTGGTTGTTTAGCATGTCTGGCTCAGGGCCTGGCCTTTTCATTTTCAAGCCAGGGCCTGTGGAAGCTGAGAGTGAAAGAGAGGAGAGAGGCAATGAGGGTTGTGACAGTGATAATGGTAGTTGTGCCAGTGGCTATTATTCAACTCTCAGCTATGCTCACTCTGAGTCTTGTCTTGTGCTTTATGCCTACAAACTTGAGTGATGCAATAACAGGGCAGACACCAAATGTGTAAATGTAAGAGTGGAGAGAATGTAAAGTTTAGTTCCATGTTTTCTTTTTCTTCATTGTAATGGAGGCGATCAATATCATAAAGGGGTGCCAATTAATTTTGTATAGTGAATCGGAATATCTGGTTCATTGAAACTTGGATGCTGCATGTTGCATCATGGTTTTATCAATTTGTATGGTATGCACTTTTTTTCCATGCCTTCACCAAACTAACCATATTATGGTCTAATTCACAAAATTACATGTGTGTAACACTATTTTCCTTTCTTTGCTGTTCTAGTTTCCCTGTCCAAACATTTTGTATTGCTGAATCAAAATACACAAGCAGATATTTAAGAAGTCATTTATGAGTATACATGCATGAGTAGTAAGTTGAAAAAAATTGAAAGTTTGAAGATGAATAGAGCATGTAAGAGTAATATGTGAGTACACATAGAGTTTGGTTGGTTCAAGTAATGCAATATCATGTTTTGATTGGCTTCCAAGGTGGTGGAGGAGGAGGACTCTGTGGCCTGAGTGGTGGAATGGCTGAGAAGATAGTGTTCCGGTCAATGACACTACTACCTGTGGTACTTGTCAAGGAAATTAATGCAGCAACTATTCCTGCATTTCCTGCTAAGGTTGGCTCAGTGAAGTTATAGTTTTTTCTAGAGTCATGGAATTGGTCAAAACGATCTGGCCCTCCAACCATTGCTCCTGTGATGGTGTTAGGATTGTTGTTAGAAGTGTCACGCCACTTCCAACCCCCAGTGCATGAGTGATGTTTGTGATCATTTGGTATGGATGCTCCTCTATGATGAACATGTCTAGGAAATTTGTTTCCAAACCCCACTATGTAGCTCATTTTCATGGGATTTTTCCCCAGGATGTAATCAACCTGTTCAAGTGGAACATTAAACACACATTGTACTTGTTTTCAATCAATATGGAAGTCAGAGGTTGAAACAAACTAAAAAAAAGTGCTCCAATGTTCAGCCAAGACCATTCATTTCCATCTAATTAGACCCTGTCCTTTTTTAAAAAAAAAGATTCATTTTGTTTTTGTGAATAACTACAAAAGATGTCACTTTGTTTCCTGTGTTTAATGCTTTGTATAAAAAAACAAGGTGGAAATGGTGTAGTATTATTAAGCAGAAAAACTATTTTTTTCCAACCAAATGTTATTATTGGATTGGAGTTCATTCATTATAATGAAAGTAAGATAACTTGAATTTAAAAGATGTAACACAAAGTTGAAGAAGAAAGCACTGAAATCTATTTCTAATGACCTATTAGAACTACCTCTCATGATTTAAGATTTAGTTTTCATTTATTGTCAGAACAGAACTAAAAATCCATCTTGTATAAATTTGTAATCCAGTGACATAGGATTTTGTTGGAATTTCTGTTTTTCTCTAAACTAAAAATGAAGGGTCAAAATATGTAGAATAAAAATGGTGATGGTACCTGAGAGGTTGCAAATTTCTTCAACACAGATACTGGGAAATAGGTGGAACCACAATACCATCCAGGAACACCAACCCCTTGCATATAATCAGCAAAAAGTGATGCCATGAAAGCAGCATTAGCTACATATTGGAGAGACCGAGGTTGTCCTTTGTTCAATTGGATCAACCCCCCTGCAAATTTTGACCTCATTATGTTGAATAGTCACATTCATTCATTCATTGATCCATTAAAGAGATGAATTGAATAGGCAACAAAAACTGAGTTAATTACCTCTAGTCCTGTTAAAGACTTTGTAATGATGAAGATAAGAGCACATGGTAAGACTAGTAACATTGTGGTACATCTGGAGCATGTCCTCATAGGGGTAACCGGGATTCAAAAACATCCTGAACCTTGTCAGCAACAGCATGGCAGCAGGTAGCTTGTTGTCCCAGCTCAAAACACTGAATTGAGGAGTCAAGAAATAGGCCTTGGAATTCTTGAAAATGGAGGGGTTGGTGGCCAAGGAAATGTAGGAACTGTTTCCTGTTGCATAGTACAACCAAGTAGCACCCCACATGTACTCATCATAGTACCCAGTGGAGTTATAGAAAGGCTCAGTGTAGGGCTCTCCACGGCTATATGGCTTCCTCTTACCAGCATCTCTGGCAAATTCAAACACAGTTTGTGCACCCTTCTTGAGTTTCTTCGAGTAGGCTGCATCATCTTGGAAAACAATAGAGGCTGATGCTAATGCTGCTGCCATTTCCCCTGCAAGATCAGCACCTTGAAACATGGATATGGTTTTACGTGGATAATCCATGTCTTCTGGCCTTTGCCAGCAGTACTCATCATCTGGTGTGCTAGAACCATTCAGACTCCCACCAACCTGTTTCCAAAATCAACCCAAATTCTTAAAATTTCATCTCACATCTCAGCTAAATGTTCACTACTCAGTTGATGTAAGCTGATCGATCACAAGATGAAAATATCATTTATCTCTTCTTGATGATACTGGTTTAAGAAAAATGTGAGAGAATGAGGAAAAAAGTGAGAGTGAATGATCCATACCTGGGCATAGATTTTGTTAATTTTGGTGGCAGAGTTGTTGAAGGTCAAGAGCAAGTAATCAGTGCCCCACTTGATGAGTTGTCGAGTGTGTTCATACTCATTCAGAGCCATGTACTTGTCTTTGTATTCTAGCACACTCCAACTTAGCATTGTCATGGCAAAAGACATGGGAAAGTGGAACTTTGTGTTGTCCCCTGCATCATAGTAACCTCCAACAAGTCCTCCCTTAACATCTGTGTCATTTCCATCATCTAACCCTGAATTCCCTCTCCATGCAATGCCATTGCTCTTCCCCAACTTTCCAGCTTCACCAACACAATCAAAACACCATTCACATTTTCACTTCTTACCTTAAGTTCATAGCTTTTCGTACATTACTTTATAAATAACCTAATTTCTATAACTTTTCTAGGTTCTCATTTTTAACTTGTCATTATTTCAGGTTTAAAAAATTTGAAAATATTTATCAACAACTTTGTTTAAACATATATAAGGTGTGTAATAAAAATTGAATAGCTTTTTTTAGTTTAATAGTTAAAAGTTTTAAATAAAATAAAATAAAAACAGTTAGAAAAAATTGAAAATTGAGTGATTTGTTTCCTTATAATGATTCCTCATTAATTAGTTTGTTTTTGCTAAATACTATTCAAAAAATTAGAAATATAACTTATAGTAGGTTCCTTAATAATTGATCATACACTAATTAGTATCTTACTATTTAATTTTATCTAACTTTTCAAAGTAAGCAATTCATTTTAAAAGATGAAATCACAAATCTAGTTGTTGATGCTGAGAAAATAAGTTATATATATATATATATATATATATATATATATATATATATATATATATATATATATATATATATATATATATATATATATATATATATATATATATATATATATATATAT
>Ga0123342_1002923_pt1 | contig 28025 bp, 26 predicted proteins | sample Turbeawhitnodule_FD_89960 | JGI IMG/M metagenome (GOLD analysis project Ga0123342, IMG submission 89960) | Root nodule microbial communities of legume samples collected from Mexico - Turtle bean Mexico white nodule | ecosystem: Host-associated > Plants > Roots > Nodule | place: Mexico: Nepantla... | reverse complement strand
GCTAAGTTACAAACAACCGATTATCTTGACATTTTAATCGGTTATTTTTCCCTTTGCATGGAAAAAACACTTTAATCATTAAAAGAAGCTTGAAATGAGCTTTGTCTGAGATTCAAAACTGATCTTTACAAAGATTCTAAACTCCAAACCAAAACCTAAACCTTAAACATCACACAGCTTTAGGCTTCATTTGGATTTGACACATCAAAGCTTCCCATCTTTAACAGTTATAATGATTGCAAGAAAGTTAAAGAGTTTGTTGGTTCAATTGGGATTGGAGTTCATCCTTCTTACTCTTTTGTATTTTGAATAACATTGTAATATTCTATCCTTTGATTGATGTTGATGCCCATATTAAAGTCAATTATATTGATTCCTCGCATATAAAATTATTAAGAGAGTCTCCTAAATATCGATTCCTCGCATATTTATAGAAACTCCTTAACATTACGATTATATGTTGATAGCAATTAATATTTCAAATTTATTTATAGCATTCAAATATGTTAGTCATTATCATTTGGGTCAAAAACTTAAAAGTACCTTCTAGTCAAATCTAAGAATCTTGATCATGGTAAACAAGCATTACTTATAAAATGACAATACTAATCATCAATCAAGAACATAATATTATATTTAAATATCACCTCAATACATAAGAGTTTGAACAAATTACTCTCAATCTCAAAGGATAGAATTAGCCACTCATGTTGGCCATTACAAGCATGGAAAAACAAGAAAAGAAGATCCAGGATGTTTTTCCTTGACGACTGCCTCCTCCAGGGTTTTCTATCACCTTTTATTCTTCCAATTGATGTTTAGGATTGTGCTTCATGCCTCATATTTAACCTAGTTGGGCTTAGGCTAAGTGACTTCTCGCTTGGGCGTAATTAGGATCGCCTAGGCAAGTTGGACGAAAATAGGTCCAACGTCACTGGAGTGATCTTGCCTGGGCAAGATTGGCCTTTGGGAGCTGGCTTGGGCGAGCTTAGGTGAGTGTTGGGACGTTCCAACTTTCCCATTTTATCTTTGTCTATTCTTCTTTTTCCATGTCATCTCCTTTCATCCTAAAATTAACACAAATTTGGGAATAAATCGTTCTTATTCAAATTAAAACCACAAAATATGTAAAAATGTTTAAATTCATAAATTAGGGGTTATATTATAGTTATTTTATCAATTAATATCCATAAATGTCTATATTTTAATATGAAATATTACTGAAATCTAACACTTATTAACTCCTCCCAACTTATAATCTTTCTTGACCTCACGCAAAGTAAATAAATATCTAAATCATATTTGAATTTAAATATGAAAACAACTTAATTCACTAAACAACCAATTAGATTAGAAACTTATGTTGTTTCCAAATTCAAGTATAGCAAAGTATATATACAATCAACTCCCAGGATCAAACTAAAACAATAAAATGATAATTCATCAAGGAATTTCTTCTCATATGCTCATAGGCAAGTGTTTCTCTCTATTTTCACTTAATCATAATAAATCACCGTTGCTTTTCATTTCATCTTTTACATCACAAATGTTCCTGCCGGTTGACTCAAAACGCCTTCGTGCGTCTACGTCACGCTCACGTCCAGAGTCCTTGCGTTCGCCTGTGCCTTCCCTGTGATGAACACCTGAAACACAAAGACAATGGGCGCCCTAACGGCCGTTTGCACTCCGACACTCAAGTCAGTACTAGGGCTAGGAAGCACCAAAACTGTATACTCTTGCTCTTGTGTGCGTGTAACGGTGCAAGAGGATTTTCCCCTGGCCAAGTTTGTTAACTTACTATTTATAGACTGAAAACTAGGGTTTCCTGTTTACCTGAAATGGGCCTTTCTGATGGGCAGGCCCAACACTGTTGTTACCTTACTCTTAAGATAACCTAGCGCGTGGGGTCCCTAACTAGAGTGCAACCTCTGACAGGATGACCGCCTGGATGCCTCCTCGTGCACCTGATCTCTAGGGTCACCCGCCTCTGAGAGTACCCTAGCTATTCACGTGCCATACATGCAACTCGCCCCTGATCGCGGCCCTTGCTGGCCATACCCTTCTAGTGGCTTTTATACTTTGTGTCACGCCTGAATGCGTCGTCCACGCTACATGCATGGGCACTCGTGATCTAGGTCTCTCCCTTACTGATAACTGGTGTGTGACCACTCTACTGTTTGGATCTCTGATGCCCGACCTCTCCACACTGTTTAGTGGCAAGTCAGTACATCCTGATAACCGATGTCTGACCACTCTCGGCTCCTTGGCGCACATGCTTTGCGAGGTACTGGCCCACGCTGCTCATGGGACCCGCTTACGTGGCACCAACATACCAGTGGTTAGTCAACGCCCGGGGAATGGTCGGTACAGAAGCCCCTCAGCCTCGAGCTGTAACTCGTTCAGCGAAGAGGCTAAGCTCTTGCCCTGGGTGATCTACGTGGCTCTGTGCGACATGACGTAAATACGACGCCAAAGTGACGTCTTTCCGGGCCTGTCTTATCTGTGTGTCTTGATCGACGGCTAGGGTTTAACGTCGCTTACGCTTCTTCGTTTGCTTTTAAACTTCTGGAAAACGCGCGCGTCTAATCTTTTGTTACATCATTCTCCGAAACCTTTATCATTTCGTCTTCTTCCCCAAGCATTTTCACACTTCCTCTGCGTGTTTCCATTTTCATTCGCTATCGTCTGCAGGTATGAACGCTTACTCTCATTCACCGCTATTTACTGGTTCTGGATAACTTCCTATTTGCTTTAATCTTCGTATCGATTACTCTTTGTTTAAGGGTTTCCTTATGATTCAAGAACCCCTGAACTCTAGGAGGTGCTGTTTCTTGTCACCGTAACATCGTGTTCGTGCTTTTCTTTGGCACATTTGCATGGTTTATATCTCCACATCTCTTGAACTTTGTGTGTAGGCATGGGTTTAACCGAGGAAAAACGGGCCAAGTTAACTGATATTCTCACTCGTCTTCACGAGTTTTCTAGGGACGTGGGCACTTCTCTTCAGTATGCCCGCGCCCTCGCCACCGTTGCGTCTTCACTTGTTCCCTCCAATCCTGGGGTTTCGGTCCCTCTTCCCGTCGCCCAACCGTCTCCCACTTCCCTCTCTTGTTGAGGTAAAGTCGTGGTGATTGAGTCAGACGAGGATTCTGCTGAAGGGCCAATCTACAAGAAACCCAAAGCTACGCCGGTGGTGGTTTCTTCTTCATCTTCCTCCGGTCGCTTTGTTTCCCCCCGGGGTCGCACGACCGATGCTTCTCTGCTCCTTGATCTTGGTGGGACTGGTGCCTCTACTCCTTCTGCCTCCGAACTGCCCTTTGCCCTTAAACATGCCATCAAGGGCTTTCAGCAAGAGGTGACTGTAGACCTGGATGATGCTGTCGCCAGGGAGAAACTAGGTTTCAACTTTAGGGAACTTCTTGCTCAATTCAACGTCCTATTGTCCAGAGCCGAATCTGGGGACTCCTCGACAGCTCGCTCATTTGCTGCCCGCGAGGCGACTCTGAGATAAGAGTTGGACCACTTCTCGAAGCTTCTCCACGCCAAGCGCCAAGAGGTTACTATGCTGGAGGCGAGAGTTCTGTCCCTGCGGGTTAGAGTCTTTGAGTTGGAAGAGGCTGAGGAGGAGTCCAAAGCCAAGATTACGGGGCTTGAACGAAGGTCCACCAACCTTGAGGTGCAACTGGATCGGGCGAAAGCCGAGTTTCGTCAGCAAGCCAAAAGGTTTGAGGAAGCTGAGGCTGACCTGACTGGAGACGTCCAGGATGTTTACGACGAGGGTTTCAAGGATGCTCTCGCTCAAGTTGCTTGTGTGCATCCAGAAGTGGACACTACACCCTTTTCCACGTCGAACTTGGTTGATAATGGGAAGATTGTAACCAGGGTCTTTCCTTGACTTGTATTGATGCACAAACTCTTTTATCTGCTTGCTACTTTTACTGTCTGAACCCATATCTGCTTCAATTCTATATGTTGAACTGTATTTTGATTCTTACAACTGCTCTTGTCGTGGTGCCTGGCGCCACGATATTTCCTTGGATGTTCTGTTGCATGTTCCCCTTATCGTGAGGGGAGGTTTTCACTGTGAACTGGGTTGTTCCGCCTTAGCGTTCTTCGCAAGGGAATCAAACTCTTAACTGTCCTCGTCTTCGCTCAAAGGCGCAGAGGTTTTATCTGTCAAATTATCTCATTTTTCCTTGGCACTTTCACTCACAAGGGGAGGTGTCCTCTACGAACCTACCTCTTTGCTCGTAAGACTTCTAGCGCAAGAGAAATTAATTCTTAACTGACCTCAGCTTCGCTCGAGGGCGAAGGGGTTTTAACTGATAACTGACCTTAGCTTCGCTCGAGGGCGATGAGGATTTAACTATTAACTGACTTCAGCTTCACTCGAGGGCGAGGAGGATTTAACTGATAACCATTACGTTTAACCTTAGTGCTCTCACTCGAGAGGGGAGGTGATGACATTGAGCTCTTCTCTTTTGTGATTTTTGGGTGGTGGCAGAAGCTTGGAAGGATTGGTGGTGGATCAAGGCCCTCCTAGGAGGTATGGTGGCCTTGTAGGTGCAGGAATAGTAGAGATGTGAGGGAGGTTCAGCTAGCCCTTTTTGGTGGGTGAATGGGTTGAAGATCAATAACCTAAATCTAGAGAGATTGTAGGCAAATGGAGTATGTATGGCTCAAGTTTGGCAGCATAACAATACTCAAATTAATCTTACCAAAATGAGAGCCAAGCACCTCCTTATATAGGATTGGAGGGCTGGAAATTGAAGAGCCAAATACAAATGAAATGCTAGCCAAATTACATGTAAGTGTGAGCACATGGAAGCACATGGAGCACATGGCACATGGGAGCACATGGCCACCTAGCCTTCACATGGCAGGCCTAGATTAGTGTGGTAGGTTCTAGAAACCGTAACTAATCTAGGTAATCTAATTTTAATCCTAATTTGCAAAAATTAAACAAGGTTCACAATGCTATGCTATTTGCACCACAAATACAACTATGTTAATGCTTGATGGGCCTTCTTGGAACATCAACTCTCTTGGTCATGGACCTTGTTGGTCCTAGATGCTCTTGTGGGTGCCCTTCATGCAAGGTTGGTTCTAGACGCTCTTTTGGTTGCTTTTCATGCAAGGTTGGTCCTAGACGCTCTTTTGGTTGCTTTTCATGCAAGGTTGGTCCTAGACGCTCTTGTGGTTGCCCTTCATGCAAGGTTGGTCCTAGACGCTCTTTTGGTTGCTGGGGCCTCTTCCATCAAGAGGTGTTCTCTACGAACCTACCTCTCCGCCTACGAAACTTCTAACGCGAGGAAAACAAATGCTTAACTCACCTCTGCTTCGCTCGAGGGCGAGGAGGATTTATTTATTAACTGACCTCAGCTTCGCTCGACGGTGAGGAGGATTTAACTGGCGAACTATTTCGTTCAACCTTAGCGCTTTCACTCGAGAGGGGAGGTGTTCTCTACGAACCTACCTCTCCGCTCACAAGACCTCTAACGCAAGGAAAACAAGTTCTTAACTGACCTCAGCTTCGCTCGACGGCGAGGAGGATTTAACTGACGAACTATTTCGTTCAACCTTGGCGCTTTCACTCGAGAGGGGAGGTGTTCTCTACGAACCTACCTCTCCGCTCACAAGACCTCTAACGCAAGGAAAACAAGTTCTTAACTGAATTGTACATAACTCGGGAAAAATACTTCAATTATCTGGGGACCTTATTAAAAAACCCTTGTAAGGGAAAAATAGTGTCCTCTAATACCACGTACAATATTCCTGTTTAACTGAAATAAACTTGTAGTTGGCTATGTTCCGTGTATGAGGAATCGAGCCTTGCTTCAACGCCTAAACCTGCGTGCTTCATCCCCAAAGATCTTTGTTTTCCTGAGGGAATTGGTCCACACGGGGGAGAGCGGGTGCGATGGTACTTGAAGTTTCTCTCCAGGCTCTTAGCGTACTCTGCTTCTCCTAGGCGTAAGACCTTGAAACTGACCCTGCCTTTGTTTGGGGGCCGAACCGATCGCCTAGTTGATCATCACTGGTTATCCCGGTTCTGGACTCTACAGTCTTCTCAACCGGAATGTTGCTTAAGTTGGAGATTCTCTCTCCAACCTCTCTTTCCCCAGGGTTGCCAAACGGATCAGATTTGGTCCTGCGAGCGATTTCTGCTATGGCCTCGTCAAGTTTAGAGCGACTGATCTTGGGCAGGGGATTCTCTCAATGTACGATGGTCCATCAGTGACCATAGACACCCCTCGCCTTGCTTTGAGGCTATTCTCGTAGCATCGCTTGGCATCCTTCTGATTTGACTTGATGGTAATCACCTTTCCTGTCAGGTCTGGTAACTTCATCTTCATGTGCCTTGTCGACGGCACCTTCCCTAACCTATTCAGCGTTGGTCTGCCCAACAACATGTTATAAGTAGAGAAGGCGTTAACGACAAAGTACCTGATGCTCTCCATTCGTGACGCGGTACCATCTGTGAAGGTGGTCCTCAGCTCCAAGTATCCCCGCACCTCTACCTGGTCTCCTGCGAAACCGTAAAGACTGCCGCCATAAGGCCTTAGCATGTCAGGGGATAGTTGTAGCTTGTTGAAAGTCGTCCAGAACATTACGTCTGCTGAGCTTCCCTAATCTGCTAGCACGCGGTGCACCTTCCTTCCCACGGTTACCATTGAGATCACCACTGGATCGTTGTCATGGGGGACAACGTCCTCTAGGTCGGCCTTAGTGAAGACCAGGTCTACATCGAAGGCGTCGTCGGTTCTCTGTGCTTCTACCGACATCATTGTTTGTGCGTATCTCCTTCGTTGAGAAGCGGTACAACCTCCATCTGAGAACCCTCCTACGATGGCGTGGACCTCACCGTGTACAAGGACTTCGTGCCCCGGGCCACCTCCTGTTGTCGCCACGTCCTCGGTCCCCTGTTTTTCTTGCAGATAATCTCTTAGGAGATCGTTCTTCACCAGTTCATCTAGTTGATGTCCCAGCTCTAAGCAATTGCGTATGGGGTGGTCGTATGCTTGGTGGAACTCACACCATGCGTTCTTATTGGGCCCGAGCTTCTTGTCGGTCTTGGGAGGCACCTTCAATCTCTCTGCTATGTTTGGGATAGCGATGAGGTCTTTCAATACTACTATCAAGTCATGCCTTAGCGGCACGTTATCTCTCCCGCACCCCCTCGTATTAGGCCTTTGATAGGGCTGCTACTTCACGGGGGCCTTCATCTCTGTCGTTGCCTCGTGGACCCTTAGGGTTTGAGGGCGACCTGGTGCGCGTGGCCGCGTGGGGACCACGCATGTGTGCTTTTCACTAAGTTCTTCCTCCACCATAATGTGGGCCACCGCGCGACGCTTTATCTCGGCGAAGGTCTTGGGGTGGTTCCGGATGAGTGACTCGCTGAAGGGTCCCGACACGATGCCCTTCCTAAACGCGTGCACCATCATCTTTTCTTCTGTGAGGTTCAACCTCACCACTTGCGCTTCGAAACAGTGGATGAACTCCTTCAAAGACTCTCCTTGATACTGTTTTACATCAAAGAGGTCGTAGGAGACTGACCGGGGCTCGATTCGCGAGGTATTGTGCCCTGAACAACTTTGTGAGTTGCGGGAACAACGTTACATGGCCATCAGGGAGGCTCATGAACCACTCCATCGCTGTTCCTGCCAAAGTGATCATGAACAGCTTGCATCACACCGCATCGGAGCCCCAACAACATCATTTGTGTATGGAAGGCCGCAAGGTGGGCCTTCGGGTCTTTCGTCCCGGTGAAGGTTACCTTGGGCCCCACGAGTGTGGCTGGTATCACTACCTCCACAATCTCTGTCGAGAATGGTGTTGGGAATTCTCTGGGTGGCGTCACATGCCCCTGATCTGCACCCTCACGCTCAGTCGTGTGGGTTTGCAAGTTTCTGCGCAGCTCCTCTTTCATGGCTTGCAACGCTACCAAATTAGCCTGGATGCTTTCTTGATTTGCTCTTGACACGACCACTTCCTCCTGAAGGGCTCGCATCATCTCCATAACCTCACCCCCGTTTGGTGCAGCAGGTCATTGCCTCGTGCTTCTCATCTCTTGGACCTTCCTGGTTCTTGCTGGTGGGACAGTGTTTTGTATCGTGCCCTACGGTGGGGCGCCAAATGTTCCTACCGATTGACTCGATTCTTCTTATTTTCTTTTCTAATATGTACCTAATTCATATCACTATTTAATATTTAAACACAAGGTCCTTTTTTCCACAATTCAAATTTAATATTGCAGTTCTTATTTATTTAAGAAAAATAAAACCAGAAAACTACTCAAAATTTTAATTAAAACTGAAAATGATTCAAGAAAAATAATTCAAGACATAAAAATAAAAAAATAAGCAAAGAAAAATATTGAAGAATATCAATACAAGCCATTTAAAACAAAATAACAAAATAAACAAATAAACCGAAATAAAAAATAAAACAAAATTTAAATAACTGAAAAGAAAAAAAAAACTAAAAAAATAAAACCATAGTTTTGCTCAATCCTCTCTTCCTAGGAAGTCATCCAACTTTGTATTAAAGTCTTCATCTACAGTTGTAGATGACCCTGCTTCATTTGTTGGATTTGCCCCCTTTGAAGAATAGAACATGTCCCCATACCAAGCTACATAAGCTTCAAATTGATTTGGAGGCATGTAGGGGTTGAGTTGCCTTGAATTTCTCATTTTTGGACCGTCAAACTCGCTCAAGCAACTATATGTCTTGCTCAAGCGAGATTGTGTAAGTAGAATCTCGTCTAAGCAAGATTTGTCTCGCTTGGGAGATATTACTCCAGATATTTTTTTTAACTCGCCTAGGCGAGATATACTACACCTGGGCGAGTTTCCCTACAAAAAATGTTGAATTTATGTCGTCAAACTCGCTTAGGCGAGATATACTACACCTGAGCGACTTTTCCTGCAAAAAATATTGAGTTTATGCCTAGGCGATTCATATGACGCCTGAGCAGTTTCTCTGCATAAAAACAAGGTTTTAGAAGTAAAAATAAAAAATCATAATAAAACTAAAATATGTACTGGGTTGCCTCCCAATAGGCACTTGTTTAACGTCATATAACTTGACACCTATTTCTTTCAAGGTGGACGACCCTTTTGTTGCAAAAACTTCTAGGTTACTCTTTTGTATGTTGTCAAACTTGCCTAGGCGATTCATATGACGCCTGAGCGAGTTTCTCTGCATAAAAACAAGGTTTTAGAAGTAAAAATAAAAACAAAAATAAAAAATCATCATAAAACTAAAAATATGTACTGCGTTGCCTCCCAATAAGCGCGTGTTTAACGTTATATAGCTTGATGCCTGTTTCTTTCAAGGTGGACGACCCCTTTGTTGCAACAACTTCCAGGTTACTCTTTTGTATTTTGTATAGCATAGTAGTATTCTATATTTTCATTGATGTTGATGCCCATATAAAAGTCATTTATATCGATTCCTCGCATATAAAATTATTAAAAGAGTCTCCTAAATATAGATTCCTTGCATATTTATAAAAACTCCTTAGCATTATGATTAGATGTTGATACCAATTAACATTTTAAATGTATTCCTAACATTCAAATATGTTAAGCATTATCATTTGGGTCAAAAACTTAGAAGTACTTTCCAGTCAAATCTAAGAATCTTGATCATGGTAAACAAACATCATCAATCAAGAACAAAATATTATATTTAAATATCACCTCCATACATAAGCGTTTGAACATATTACTCACAATCCCAAAGTGTAAAATTAACAACTCATGTTGGTCATTACAGGCATGGAAAGAAAGAAAAGAAGATCCATGTTGTTTCTCCTTGACGATTGCGTCGTCTAGGGCTTTCTATCATCACCTCCTATTCTCCCAATTGATGTCTAGGGTTGTGCCTCACGCCTCATATTTAACCTAGTTGGGCTTGGGATAAGTGACTTCTCGCTTGGGCGTGATTGGGCTCGCCTGGGCGAGTTGGACGAAAACAAACCCAAAGTCACTGGAGTGATCTCGCCTAGGTGAAATTGGACTCACTTGGGCGAGATCCTCTGGGAGCTTCTGGCTTGGACGAGTGTTGGAGCGTTCTAGCTTTCCCTTTTTATCTTTTTCTATTCTCCTTTTTCCATTTCATCTCCATTCATACCTAAAATCCTGAAATTAATACAAATTTGGGAATAAATCGTTCTTATTCAAATTATAATCACAAAATATGAAAAAACGTTTAAATTCATAAATTAGGGTTTATATTATAGTTATTGATGGAGATGTGCCTTCATGATTGGAGTTTTTGTTGGTGAATCGGCGGAAGCTTAATGGAGGATGACGAACAAGGCCCTCCTAAGAGGTGTGGTGGACTTGGAGGTGCATGCTATGTAGGGAATGAGAGTGGTGAGGCCATCTCCCTTTGGTAAGGTGAGAATTGAAGATCAATAGTCTAACCATGGGAGGTTCTAGACAAGAAGTGAAATTGGCTCAAATTTGGCAGCAATTCACTAGTATATTAATCTTGTGAAAACATGAGCCAAACCACTCCTTAAATAGCAAGTGAGGGCCAGCTTACATCAAGGTAAAAGAGAGGGAAATTCAAACTACACTAAAGGTAATTGGCGCCTAAAATGGAAGCACATGGAAGGCATGTTCAAGGATCTAGAATGTGCAAGGATTCTAGAACTTGCGCTCTAATTGGGCTAGCTTTGGACCGACCTAAGTTTAATTAGAGGTTTAGGAAACTCTAATTAAACCTAGGTTGGTATTTTAGGTACCAATCTTCATTTTAACAAAATTACAAAAGAAATTTCCTATGCTAATTTTGATAAGAATTTAAATGCTACCCTACACTAGAGTCTATGGCATCTTGAGCATGTATAGGTAGGTTTCTCTGCCATCAGTGGCAATATTCCAATCTTCTTGAAGCTTCTTAGCCATGGCTCTAGTGATTGGCCCAATTTGACACTTTGGTGGGCTTTCAATTGAGTTGGTGCTTGGGCCTTTTCAATTAGTTATTTTATCAATAATATTCATAAGTGTCTATCTTTTAAGATGAAATATTACTGAAATATGACATTTATCAGTTAGTAGAACTCAAAACATAATACTCTATTCTTGATTGATTGAAGATTGGTATTGTCATTTTATTCTTAACATTTGTTTTATCATGATTTTGATCCTTAGATTTGATTGAAAAGTACTTCTAAGCATCTGATCTAAATGATAATGCTTAAGATATTTGAATGTTAAGAATAAATTTGAAATGTTAATTGTTATCATCTATTTGTAACGATAAGGAATTTTTATAAATGTATTGGCCAGTCCTCGGACCTCGACACCAAAGAGAGACATCGGACATCGGTGGTCTGGCAGTAATGATGGGTCACGTAAGGTGGGCCCCAGAAATCACATCAGTTACCAGTTAAATACCCAGATATAAGAGAAAGACCTAAGTCACGAGGGATCTATGCAGGTGGTGTGTATAGCGCATTCGGGCACGACACAAGTAAGTATTCCTTGGAAAAAGCCTAAGCCCGTTAGGGTTAGGGTTTCCAAGGGAAGATTGCATGCATGACACGTGAATACTTAGGGCACCCATAGAACAGATGGTCCCGCGGCGCTCGTGCATGAGTTGGCACCTTGGCGGCCATACTGTTAGGCTACGCACTCCAGAAAAGGGAAGTCTTAGGCACTAGATTACACTAAGATTGTGTAATAGCAGCGCAGAGACGTTCCCCCAGGAACCCTAGATATGAGTAACAGAACAGAAGTAACCCTAGTTACAACCTATATAAAGGGTGGTAAGAACTCTAGCAAGGTACACGGTTTCTAAGACTGAAACTACTTTATTCACTTACTGTTTCTTTGCCCCAGTACTGACTTGAGCGTCGGAGTGCAAACGGTCGCCAGGGCGCCCTTTTGTCTCTACAGGTACAACATTCTTCAACCAAGAGAAGTGCAAGAGAAGGAGGAGACATGCGGGGCCTAGAGTTGTCGTGCGAGTCAACCGACAACCAAGTCAACCGACGAGAACAATAAATATGCGAGGAATCGATATAAATGAATTTTGTATGAGCATCAATATTAATCGAAGATAGAATATTACATGCTTTTCAAAATTAAAATAAGTGAGAATGATGAACCCCAGTCCCAATTTTCTTAAATGAATCAACAACTCTTTACTTTGATTTATTTACATTCTTGCAATCTCATACACAACAAACTTTCAACAAAATTTATTATATTGTTTTCTATTTAGTGAAAAATTATACTTGAGAATTTAATTGTTTGATATCCGTCCTTAGGGAAAAATTATTACTTCCGACACGGTACATTTGTCGTAAAATAGTCATCACTAACCCAATAAGTGAGGAGTAAGGGCTGTGGAGAAGCTATAAAGGGATCGTGGAGGAATTGTAAGGACCATGGAGGAGCTGTAAGGAACTTCCAAGGTAGTCTAGGGCAGCGGGAACGCGAAGAAGCGAGAAGAAGAGACCTTCGAACGTGGACAAAATGGAATGAACAAACCACGTAAAGCATTAAAATCTAAAAAACCACAATACGGAGCAAAGATAACGAGCAATGAAGCAATGATGAGTGAAGTGAAGCAATAAAGAGAAGATAAACCAGCAGCGGAAGAGAAACGACAATTATTAGGTCATAACTGTCATCTATATTGAATATTCAAGTATAGGTGACGATTTCCCCTAAAATTGTCGTCCATATGCAACGAATATACAACAATTCTACTGCAAAATCATCGTTTATATCTTCTATTTTTCAATTGGCGACGATTTTAATTATAATTATCACTTATAAGTTGCCTTTATTTATAAAATTGTCATTAGACCGTTTGAATTGACATTTATAAATATCGTAATACCCCTTTTCTGCCCTAGTGACGGTGATGAATGAAATAAGTTTTGAGTGGTTTTTATGTAACTTTCTTTCTCTTTGAAATTCCCAACATCCTTAAACCACATACGTTGGAACCCATATTCTATAATTTTTGTCGTAAGTGTTTTTCTTTAACAAGCTCTTCGATGTGTTTTAGATTGAGGGAAGATGTTTGTTGATTTGATGAACAAACAGTTAGATAAAATATCTTTATTAGAAAAAAAATATCTGATTAATTGATGTATATTGTACCCTTTTTCTATATTTTTGATTCAAAGATTAGAAACCTAAATGAATAAAAGTGTCCAATAGATAAAGAATTATAATTATTGTGTCTGGCATATGGAAACTACAATAAAAACCATTTGTTTTCTCTATTATTTGAAAAGGACCATCTTCATATTATCCTTATCCTTAGTTTGGATTTTCTTTTATTAGTAAACATACTTTTATAAAGTGTAATCACACTCAATCTCTCTAAATTAATTATTTGAGTTTTCTTACGAAAGATCGTGTTTCATTTTCTTCTTAATAATTGAAACATTTATGCAAGATAATATCACAATAATATATTTTCTTTTATATCATTGCATAATAAACCATATTTTACATAAGGATAGTTATTGCAAATATTTATTCAAATATCAGAATATATATAATAGAGAGAGAGTATTTGAATGATGAATTAAAATTTATAAAGTGATTATGAATGACTTTACAAGTAGAAATAAGTTAATTATGTTTGTAATAAATTCCTTTATTAAGTGCGTTATAATCCTTAGACCATCTAAACAACTCTTTTTTTATTCAAGATAAGTTACTCACAATTTATATTAATTGTTTAAAAACAAAATTGTATATGCATGTGTAAATCAAGATTACAATAAAAATAATAATCAAGTCAATACTTAACCATATTATTATTATCAGAATTATCTAGTATTCTTAAACTATTATGTTATAATAGAGAAAGTAGTACATTATAATGATAAAATAATTATTTTATAATTTAAAATATTTCTTCAATCAAATGCATTTCAAATTAAAAAGGAAGAAAATTAAAAGAAATAAATCATTATCAACCTTCTAAGTTTCTTTTTTAAGTTTATTTATCTAGCATACGTAATAACGACATGTAGAATTGAATATATGTGGGTCCTATTAATAATGGATCTAATACAAAATCACATGGGATTATTGGTTAGTACATTTGGATTCTATATGTATAGAATAACTTCATAGAATTCGAATTGAATAAATTATATAATATATATATATATATATATATATATATATATATATATATATGTGTGTGTGTTATATTCATATACAATCTCCCGACAATTCATATGCGCATGCAAAGAAAAAGGTAGACAATTCATTTGCAGGTTAAATTTAAAATTATTATTTTAAACTTGAATTATTAATTCTTGTTTTACATTCTCTTTTCATAAAATAAAAAAAATTGAATTTATTACTCTTTATAAAATGTGAGAATAATGGAGAAGTGTTTTTTTAATGATTAAATATATTTCTTTTGTCTTTTGTATTTTTATATGGTTTTTCTTCTAGTCTAAACTTTAGATCTATTGGATATTTGTAATAAGAAAACTATTAGAATGTGTTAGTTTCAGTTTCTTTTGAGGTAACAAGTGAATTTCTAGTGGACTAGGATATTAAAATATTTCATGATGACTTATCGTTAATGTAGATGTTATAATATTATAATACACACTAGTGCAAAAAGAAGAAAAGGATACTCTTTATTTAGTGCGGCTTTTGCGCTACCCGCTTTCGTAAAAAACGTGGTGACATTTTTGAAATTATTTTGATTTACGAATACAGTTCATGTTAATAATTTGTTTGTTATGTAAAAAAAATTGGTAGGGACTATTCCAATAGTTTCCTTACTACAAGTAATAGAAGGTCTAAAGTTTGAATTAGAGACAAAAATCAGTTTCCTTATTAATCTTTGTTATTATTTTATTGATTTAATGATTATTTTTATGCTTTTTCTTTATATAGATCAAAGTAAAGTTTGATCTTACTTGTCCTAAGAACAAAAATATTAATATTTTCTTCGAAAGATCATAGAAAGAAAAAATGTCATATAAATTTTGGAAGAAGATTCACTATTATTGAGAAATTATTATAATTGTGTTATTGTTTGTTTTTTGTATTGATTGTCAAAAAGAGAATGTCGAGTTTTTTATCAGCAAAAAATAAATTAGATTATAGGGAATACTTAAGGGTGTTTCAACCCTTATACAAAAAGATACCTAGCAAAACCAAAACAACATACCAGCCTCCTACCAAAACGATAAAAATAGCTGGATACAAAAAATAACAACAAAATAACTACCAATTCTTCCACCAATTGTTTATCCAAGCATATTTTAGACGAGAATAATACCTATGAACAAACAAAATGATCATGTATAACTCAAGTTATACCATTGCAAAGTCCTACTATTGGGTATCTATTTGACTATCATCTTATTACATAAGGATCTAAAGCCTGAAGAGATCTCATTGCAAAAAAAAACCTCTACCAAGATAGAGTCCCACATACAATTTTTATAACTTGTAAGTTGGGTTGGGTTGGGTTGAGTAGTTGGTTGGTTGGGTTTTATAATGTGGAAGATAATTAATTTTAATGTATTAAGTTAGGTTTTAGATTGTAGATGATATGGTTTCTTTTGTATTAAGTTTTAAGTTGTCAAATTTAGAAAAATGTGTATTGATCCATGAGCAATTAAATATGTATCCTCACAAGTTTGAAGTAATATAACTATGTTCTATTTGTAAAATTTTCTTTATTTATATATTATTTCAAACATGTTAGAAATAAGACTCTTAATATCTCAGGCATAAAAGATTGGAAATAAGATACTTAATATGAACATAATTTTTTTATTCATTCATTCAAATATAAAATGTCATCTCACCATAACATTCACTTCCAGTATATATTTGATTACACAATAAAAATAACATTTGTATAACATAATTCTATAAGATGTCATTGATGCAAATTGTAGGTTAAGGGTAGGGGTATGTGTCGAAAATACTTCAGTTATAGATGTAAGTCCTCTCTATCTGTGTTTCATTTCCACCCTTTGCATTTACCTATCTACAACTTTTTTCACTTCTTGGTTCATTTCACCACATCTTTTGTAGTTAATATTACCAAAATGTCTTGCAATTTTAACACACACTACAAGAAAAACCATAAATAGTAATAAAAAAATCAATCACTAAATGACCAAAATTGGTCACTATTTTAATTAGTGTCTGATTTAGTAATCAACCAAAATCAATCACTATTGTCTTGGTGATTGATGCATAGTGAATGATTTAGTGACAGAAAACAATGATTGAAATTTGTGACTGAAATCTATAACTGAATCTGTGACTGAATCTCTAACCAAAATCAGTAACTAAAATAGTGACCAATTTTAAAATCTTGATTTTGTCACTAAATCGGTTAGTAATTCTATATTATTTTGAATTTCTTTTTTTCAAATAAATATAAACTTGATAGATGCTTTGTAAAATACAATTTAATCACAATAACACTAGTTTTACATAAACATATTTTTAAGTAATACAAGCATCCAAAAAAGTCAATAGTGTTGTTACATAACTAAGATTCAATGAAAATAATACAATAACATTAAAAACATAAAATCTAAGTAAGGTAAGGAGCATAAAGTTTCAATTCATAGAAGAGGTTGAAAGTCCATTTTCTCCATCAACAGATGCAACATTTTGTTATTTTGCTGAATTTCTTTCTCATTGTTTAACATTCTATCACGAAGGGCATCCCTTTCAGTTTCAAGAACAAGTAATTTTTTTTTTTTTAACTTTTGAATGTCCTCCTTCATGACCTGCACAGACGAAGATGTGGAATCATGATAGGATTGTCTCCCAATTGCTTTGGTTGACTCAGATCCAAGCCCATACACATTGCCTTTGTTAATTCCAACAAATTTACACCAAAGTTGTAATTCATCATGTGGAGACACTCCTATATTATATATTGATTGGGATGCTTCTTTCCATTCATAGGTAAACTCTGCCGATGAACATCAAAATAAAAATGGTAATACATTGAGAATTTTTTTAAAAAAAATACCAATACAAATATGTTAGACAAATAACACATCATATTTATTTGTGACTTACATCCATATGTGTTAATCTTTAATTTTCTCGTGTTTTGTCTTTTCATTGGTGTGTATGACAAAACAACTCTGATGGGGTAGGAGGTTTTCCATTCAACTTTGTCTAAAACAAGGTGAACAAAAAATACTAATTTATAAATGAAAAGATGCATAAGAAAAACAAAAAGGTTTATGAATATATATATAAATGGAATAAAGAATACAATTATGTAAAGGACAAAAATAGTTTACCAAATTTTCTCTTTGCTGAGAAATGCTAATAGAGCCAATAGTATGGAGTGAAACTTCAAATCCTCATCATGCTCCCCGGGTGGGAGAGAATTCGTCCACGAATTTGGAAGACCTATAGAGAAAGGGGTTAGATCACTGATATTAAAAGAATGACTACCAAGGTATGTATAAGACATATCTAACTCATAGGCATTATCATTAATCCTTTTGATGACCTGAAAAGGACCATTACCGCGTGGCATAAGTTTTGACTTCCTTTGAGTAGGGAATCTATCCTTCCTCAAGTGTAGCCAAACCCAATCCCCGGGTTCAAAGATTAATGCCTTGCGCCTCTTGTTGGCAAGTTCAGCATACTTGTCTACCCTTCTTTCAATTTGTAGCTTGATGTGATTGTGCAGGTCTTTAATAAAAGAAGCTTTTTCAAAACCATCCTTGCACAACACCTCATCAAGTATAGGAATTGGAAGAAAGTCAAGAGGTGTGAGGGGATTTAACCCATAAACAACCTCAAAAGGAGTGTGGGCAGTGGATGAATTTACTACTCTATTATAGGAAAATTCAATATGAGGTAGTAAATTTTCCCACACCCTTGGGTTCCCGGAAATAAGGCATCTTAACATTTGACCCAGAGTTCTATTAACCACTTTAGTTTGACCATCAGTTTGGGGATGACAAGTAGTAGAAAACAAGAGTTTAGTTCCCATTTTTTCTCACAAAGTCCTCCAAAAGTGGCTTAAGAACTTTGAATCTTTTTCAGATACAATACTTCTAGGAAGCCCATGCAAACGAACTACTTCCTTAAAGAAGAGATTTGCAATAAAACAAGCATCATCTACTTTGTGGCATGGAATAAAGTGAGCCATTTTAGAAAAGCATTCCACTACCACAAAGGTAGAATCCATACCCTGAGGTGTCTTGGGAAAACCTAGAATAAAATCCATTGAAATATCTACCCAAGGCATATTAGGGATATGAAGAGTGGTATATAAATCACGGGGTTGCACTTTAGATTTAGCCTTCCTACATGCTATGCATTTATCACAGAAGCTATGTACGGATTTGTGCATGTGGGGCCAAAAGAAATGTTCATGCAATGTATCTAAAGTCTTAACTACCCAAAAGTGTCCCATAAGTCCACCCTCATATGCTTCTCTAACAAGAGATTGTCTTAAAGATACTTGGGGAACACAAAGTCTTTTTCCTTTGAAAAGGAAACCATCATGTATGAAAAAGTATTTGTGTCCTCCTTTAGAACATTCTTGATAGATAAGAGAGAAATCAAGGTCATCTTTATAGGTTTCCTTTATGTGATCAAAACCTAAGTATTAAAAATCCAAAACATTTAGCAAGGTATATCTTTTTGAAAGAGCATTCACAACCACATTTACATTACCTTGCTTACGTTTGATCACATAAGGAAATTGCTCAAGGAACTCCATCCACTTGGCATGTCTCTTATTAAGCTTGCTTTGGCCTTTCAAATATTTAAGAGATTCATGATCACTATGTATCACAAACTCCTTTGGAAAAAGGTAGTGTTGCCAATTTTGCAAGGCTCTAACAAGAGCATAAAGTTCATTATCATAGGTGGAGTAGTTGAGATGACTCCTCTTGAAGGAGAACAGACTCAATGCCTATGTTGGAAGCATCACATTCTATTTCAAATGTCTTAGTAATGTTAGGAAGGGCTAAAATGGGGGCCTTAGTCAATTTTTCCTCAAAGTTTCAAAAGCTTGAATTTGGTTTTGTCCCCACTTGAATACAACATCCTTCTTTACTATGGCATTTAGAGGTGCGACAATGGTACTAAAGTTTTGCACAAACCACCTATAAAAACTAGCAAGTCCATGAAAACTTCGTACCTCATTAACGTTGGTGGGTGTTGGCTAATGTTGAATTGCTGTAACATTTTCTTTATCTACATACACCCCTTTAGAACTCACAACAAACCCTAGGAAGTCTATATGATCTAGTGCAAACATACACTTAGCATGATTAGCATACAAACTCTCATTCCTAAGGACTCCTAACACTTGCCTAACATGCATCTCATGATCCTCTAAACACAAGCTATAGATAAGAGTGTCATAAAAAATAAACCACTACAAACTTGCCAATGTAAGGCCTTAAACATGGTGCATGAGTCGCATGAAGGTACTGAGAGCATTAGTCAAGCCAAAAGGCATGACTAACCACTCATATAAACCAAACTTGGTTTTAAAGACGGCTTTCCATTCATCCCCCGGTTTAATCCAGATTTGGTTATAACCATTCTTAAGATCAATTTTGGTAAATATTTTAGACCCATGTAATTCATCCAACAAGTCATCTAACCTAGGAATGGGATGCCTATATTTGATGGTTATGTTATTTATTGTGCGACAATCCATACACATCCTCCATGTCCCATCCTTTTTAGGGACAAGGATCACAGGCATAGCACATGGGCTCATGCTATCTTGCACTCACCCCTTAGCTATTAAGTTCTCTACTTGTTGAATTTCTTTGGCCTCGGTTGGATTGGTCCTATATGCAGCGCTATTTGGTAAAGAAGCATCGGGTACAAAATCTATTTGGTGCTCAATGCCCCCTTAGAGGTAATCCTTTTGGGGGGTCTTGAAAAACATCTTTACCAAATTTGCCAAACAATGAGGACTATCTAACACCAACTCACTATCAAGGGTCCTAGGGATAGCTATAAACATATTCTTTTAGGAAGGAATTACCTTTTTGACCTCTTGGTAGGAAATGAGAAGGCTTCACTTAGAATTCTTTTTTTCTTTTTCGATCTCTCTCTTTTCTTTCATTTTAAGTTGGTCCTCGTGGACTTCCTTTAGTGAGAGAGATTTTAATGTAACCTTATGCCCATGGAAGTTGAAAGAAATTTTGTTGGTAAGGCCATCATGAATTGTTTTTCTATCAAATTTCCATGGCCTACCTAAAAGAACATGTGTGGCTTCCATAGGTACAACATCACATAATACCTCATCCTTATATTGGCCAATGGAAAAGGCTATGAGGATTTGTTTGTTTACTATAATCTCCCCTTCTTCACTTAGCCATTGAAGCTTATAGGGCTTGACATGTAAGATAGTAGACAAGCCAAGTTTATATGTTACTCTTGTGCTAGCCACATTTGCACAACTACCCTCATCCACTATTAAAGAACACAACTTATCATTGATGAGACATCTAGTATGGAAAATATTTTCTCTTTGACTTTCATCAAAGGGTTTCAAAACTTGGCTTAGCATTCATCTCACCACTAATAAGTCGCCTTCACAAGGAATTTCACTCGCATTTTCACTTAAGGATCTAGAGGTATTGGGAGACCTAAAGTGTTGTGAACTATGATCACTTAAAACTACCCCATCATGCATCATCATATTGCGTTTAGAAGGACAATTAGAAGCAATGTGACCATAGCCTAAACATTTAAAGCATTTTCTACTTGAAGTTTTAGTTGGAGATTTAGGAGTGGAAGGTGAGGGTCTAAACTCTCTAGGTTTGTATGTGGACTCTTTAAAATTTGATGGAAAAGTAGAAGAAGTTTTGTTTTTGTTTTTCCAATAAGAGTGGTAGAAGCCATCATTATGAGATTTTTGAAAAGAAGTTTTCTTTGAAATTTGGGATTCTACCTTGATGGCAAGGTGAACCAACTTTTCTAAAGAAGAATATTCATATAATTCTACCACATCTTGGATATCCCTTCTTAAGCCACTTACAAATCTAGCTATCTTGGATTCCTCACTTTCATGCATGTCAACTTTGGTTAATGTTGTTTCAAGTTCCTTAAAATAAGCATCCACACTTCGTGTACCTTGATGAAGCCGTTGGAGCTTCAACAAAAGTTCTTTCCTATAGTGTGGAGGCACAAATATAACGTGCATGCATTCTTTCAAATCCTCCTAAGAGACCACGGTTGGTTTCTTGTTTAAACCAATGTCCATTATAAGTTTATGCCACCATTGCATGGCATAGTCTATGAATTATAAAGAGGCTAATTTTACCTTTTGGTCATCTTGGACCTCATGCACATTAAAAATTTGTTCTACCTTAGCCTCCCATCCTAAATAGACATTGGGATCACTTTCCCCACTAAAACTAGGCAATTTTACATATGGTAGAAAAGACTTTGCCACATTTTGGCGCCTATCTTCAAAATTGTGCATCCTCCATTCAGCTTCTTCTCCATGTCCTCCATAATTGTGATAACTTCTTGAATCATGTCTAGGATGGTGGCGTTTCTCTTTGGGGTCTTTCATTGTGCATTTTCAATCTTTGGAGTCTTTCCTCCAATTGTCTCATGGCTTCATCTTGTTGTGCAATGGTGCACTTGGCCTCCTTCAATTCTCCAATTAGAAAAGCTTTTTTAGGAGAAATAGGCTTAGATGATTCACCACTTGAAAGAAGATCCATATCAACAAACAACACAAAAAAACAAAGAAAAAACAATTAAAGAAAACAAGTTAGAAACAAGAATAGCTTGCGACAATAGTAAGAAAACAATTAACCACTAAAAGAAAATTTTCTTTCCTTAGCCAAGGTCTCACTTGTGGTATGAGCAACTCGCATGTGAAAAAGGACAAAGTCTCAACACTTTCTCAAGGCAAATCACCACAAAATTTGAGGAAAGAAGAAAAGACAAACAAGAAAAGTTTAAAACAAGAAAGGCTAAACCAAATTTGAAGGAAAAGAATGTGACAAGACCTTGAATAGAAGACAATCAAGAAAATCACAAAAGAAGGCTCTAAGAACTCACTAAGCTTTTAACTATGAAACTTGTGTTATTAGAAAATATGCTAAAGAAAAAGGATACAAAATTACACAAAGTTGAAAACAATTTGCCAATCAAGTTCAATCCATAGTTTTGAAAATGAATTTCTAAACCAAGTGTTAAGCAAGATGCCTTTTGAAACAAATGTGTTGCTGTTTTAAAGTCAATTGCTCAATGTTTTGTAAAGTATGGTACTGTTTTTGAATTGCTAAAAGAGCTTGCTGTTTTTGTATTTTTTTTATCCTAATTGCATCATGCACATTTTCAAGAACATTCAATTTCACAAAAAAATTTGGTGGATTCAATATAATTGAACACTTGAATTCATATGTTCGGAACTTAACACCAACTTCTACTAAAACAAGTTTCTAATTAATGTGTAAACCTCACAATTAAAAGCAAGTAAGAAGAATCAAAATAAGGACACCTAGAACACTAATGAACATATGACTCAAAGTAACAAGCAAGATCAATAAAAGACATCACAAGAAAATATTCAAAACGAAAAATGCTATGAATATAAGAAAGGTTAAAAAAAAATCTCTAATGAATTAAGGTGTTGGAAAATTAAAAGCAAGAAAATAATGACAAGAAAATAAAGGTGCTTGAATATAAAAACAAGAAAGTAAAGGTACTTGAATTTAAAGACAATAATTAAAGTGCTAGAATGTAAATTGCTTGAATGTAAAAGTGCCAAATCAACTCAAAAAGATGAACACAACCATAGCTCTTGATACCACACAATGTGAGTTGATTTTAGATTGATTCATTTAGGTGACACTTTTAGAATTAGGATTGAGATTGATTAAGAAATTAAGGTGACAAGACTAAGTAAAATTCCCACTGGACATTAACTTAACAAGTGTTAAGTAAATGTGAAGGTTCATTTCCATAAGACCAAAGAAAAAACACAATTATAGGTGATTATGAATGACAAAACAAGGTGCGAAAACAAGAACAAAATTCAAGACAATTGAACCGAATAGAAACATCAAACAAAGCAATTGAACCGATTAGAATTACTAAACAAATCAAATAAATCAAATAGAATCAAGAACACAAGAATAAGACATATTTAGAAATTGAAATGGAATTGGAAGATGAAGATAGGAAAACTTATGTGGTTGAAGCTTGGGAAGAAGGTTCATGCTACTTGGAATGGTGAATATGCTCCAAGATAAGTGATGTTGCCGCCACTTGAGAGCTCCCAATCACTCACAAGATAAGACTAAGCTAGGAGAAACAATTCTCACTATTCTCACACAATTTGTGTATAGTAACTTTACTCTTCATTCAATGTGAATTTACATGAGCCAAACACCTCTATTTATAGTGTGAGAGGGCCAGTTTTCACCAAGGAAAAAGGTAGGAAATTCAAAAGACAAGCCATTCAAAATGGCGCCTAAAGTGAGTCACATGGAAGGTGTGACTTGTTACCATTTCTCCTCATAGGCCCTAAACTTCTATCCACAGCCTCCTTTTATGTTCTATTAAATCTACTCTAAAGAAATTACAAAAAGAGACATCAATTGATGCTCATCTCCTAATGTTTGTGCCCTACTCCTAGTAATCCTCTGAGGTATGGTGAATGATGAGATCATGGGTTGGGCTTGGGCCTCATATTGGGTTTGGGCTTGGGTCTCAAGCGCCATCTCTCATTGGTCCTCATCAAATAACATATCATATTTATTTGTGACTTACATCCATATGTGTTAATCTTTAATTTGCTCGTGTTCTGTCTTTTTGTTGGTGTGTATTACATAACAACTCTGATGGGGTAGGAGGTTTTCCATTCAACTTTGTATAAAATAAGGTGAACAAAAAATACTAATTTAGAAATGAAAGGATGCACAAGAAAAACAAAAAAGTTTCTGAATTTATATATAAATGGAATATAGAATACAATTATGAAAAGGACAAAAAAAGTTTACCAAATTTTCTCTATGCTGAGAAATGCTAATAGAGCCAATAGTATGGAGTGAAACTTCAAATCCTTAACAATTTGAAGCTCGATTCGCTTTTGTGATTAAACTTTTCACCTTGAATGGTTTTGATCCCCAATGTTGACAAAGGTTCCATACATCTTTCACAAGACAACTTGACTTCTTCATTGTATTGTTAGCTTTATTAAGTGAACTTTTCAATATGTTTTCACCTCGCATTTCAAAAGTTCCATATTGGGAACTAATGTATTTCTCTATAATAAAATAAAATAAAACAAGTTAAAACTAGGAATTGGAGAGAAGGCTCATACTTATCTTTCTTATTTACTTTTTTGATCTGTCAATAACCTCTCCTATGTGGTGGCCTAATTTGATACTAGTCTAACACCAACCAAAATTTTGAACCATTACGTAGGAAGATATGTATCTCAAGTCTCTGTAGGTCCCAAATTATCTAACTAGGGAATGAGATATGTATCTAAATTGAATTGATTTTGTAAGGAGCATGGATGTTTGTTGTTTTCAATTTTATAGTATTTTTGTATGCGACTAGCATTCTAACCATGTAAGGTAACCTATCAGGAATCATTTTGACCTTAACGAAAAATATCTCTGGTTGAAAATATAAAACATATGCATGGAAGGATGGTTAAATTTTCACATTGGATGAAGCAACATCAGCTCTGCACAAATCATCTTGGGGGTGCTGATCTCATATGTATCAACTTCTAAACTATAGCAACTAAATTGTGGTGATCACATAAATAGGCAGTGTGGCAACCTTTTTTGGGTCTTGGGTGGCCACTGCTCATTCGTGTTATAGAAGTAATGTCTTTTTAATTTTCTTATCAACACAACTTGAATTGGTTTATGTTCCAGACTAATATGGGAGATGATGTCCTTTTGGTTAGGACTAATTTGTGGGGTATGAGAAGACATTGGCAGTTAGTAGATTGAGGGTCTAATATTTGGACCATCTTTTTGTAGGGCGTAGGGATGTAAGGTCTTGTGAGGACATGTTTTTTATATTGAGACATCTCTTAAATATCTCATTTTTATTCAATTTATTCTTTGCTGAGAAAAAAAAAAACATAGGAAGATTATGTGGAAGAACTATAAAGGTTTGTTTCCTAAAAGCTATGAAAAAAATTAAGTAAAAGTCAAATATTTTAATTGAAGAAATTGAATTAAAATGATTAGTGGTAAATGGAGTCAACAAAATCTTCAAGTATTTTGTTATTATACATTACAATAAGAAATTTTAATTAAATTTCACCTTCTACGTCTACAAGACTTTAATAGCATATTTACACTATATTTATCATTATTCTTTTCCTACTCAAGCACTAATTAACAATCATTCCTTGTCCATCATGATATCATCCATATGTCTCTCTTTTTTACTCTCCGGACAACTTGTTGTATCATAAGACAAATCATGCAATCAAGCCTACTCACTCAATTTTATTAGTCAGGTACATTTTTATACAAAAAAAAAGTGAATTTATAGGTTGGTCTCAAAACTCAATAAAGGTCTCACACATGTGTTCATTTGTAGATCACATAAGGAATATGTTTCAAAATGAGATTTTGCGCACATTTAAGGAGGTATGTTCATTATGTCTTTCCAAGTTGGCTCATTTTTTTCTTCAATTTTTCATATCTCTTTATCATTATGGTTTTGTAGTTTCTCTAGTAGTTTTTTTGTGGACAAAGAATAATAAAATTAAAATTGATCATTTAAGGGATGCTCCAACCCGTATAAAAAATACATAAACCCTATTACATCCATGCGCTAGTGTCCTTCCTTCCATTACAAAAGAGGAACTGCATTAGCACACAAATTGTTTACCCTATAAGAAGTAAGGCTAGAACAAGTCTTGCTACTGTATCTATTCCTTTCCTACATCTTTTAACAATTCTGCATTCAAAGACATACATGATTTGTAACATCAACTAAACCAAACTCAAAGACAATGACATATACTTTTCCTTCAATATGATCCAACTATAACTCTATCTATTCCAGGGAGTGAGAGTTGTAGCCCTGTTGGTATGAAGGTCTATAACTGTGGTCCAAATTTTGATAATGGGGCCCTAGTTTATTCCACATGCACCTAATAACCATTTCCAACACAAAGAGTACATAATTTCATAACATAAGGTCCCTACCGAATTCAAGACATTGTAATAATCATAGGGATTTTAAACAAACATTTGGGCATTATACCCAGTCCTTGTATGAGAACATAATTATAGGTATCTTATGAGTCATCCATACCCACGCACAGAGTTGTGCCATACAAAACATCTTTATTACATCTACCTTAGAGTTATTGAAAAAGATATTATTCTTATATTCCAGATCATCTAGACTATGACAATCCACATTCTCTTCCATATTTTATTTTGTTTTTCATTTAGTTCAGATAGTTGAAACTGATAAAAATGGTGCATTAAGTTTGTGTGATGTACATATTGTATCCCTACTCACTTAACGCACATTTGTCAAACAATACTTACTTTCTTACATCCTAAGATAAGGTGTGATACATTTTTAACCTCTAGGAAGCAAACTTCACACAAAATGTTAGTTAACTTTATCCCTATGTGGGACAATTGTGCCTTAGTAGGGACTCTCCCCTTTAATAATCTCAATACCACAGCAGGGGGCACTTGGATACTCCAAAACTTAGAGTAAGAGGTACAACTTTGAATTGTGGTGTTTTCCTATAGATAGTAATATGTTGACTTGACTATATACTCTTCATCCTCTCCTCTCCCCCAAACTCAAGAAATCCTCTTCTTCCTTTTTAATTTTTTTTTTCTACCCACTAAGATTTGCATTAGATACTTTTCATGTTGTGTTTCCCAGACAAATCTCCTACGCCTCCATCTTAAGTCTCATTGTCATGTTTGGTCCACTCATCTCCTAGTTCTACAATATTTTTATTCTTACCTTTTGAGACTATATATAATCTAGGGAGACATATTTTCAGTGGTTCTTGAGTAATCCAAACATCCTCCCAAAATTTAACTTTATTCCCTTTTCCTATTTTCCCCACTATATTTCTATTAAACCAATTCCCGAATTGATTCTCTTCATAAACATTAAGATCAAATTACGATTGGGAACCGAAACCTTTCAGCAACCTTGACATTTGGTTCTCCCATTCAGGGTTATGGGAATTTTTTAAGACCATATGGGGAAGTTGTGACGTAGCAGGAACTAGTTTGGCTATGCTAAAAGAAAAAATTGAAGAGGATAAAGGTGGATGATGTGAGTTGATTTTAAATTCATTATATTTGTGACACTTTTAAGAATTAGGATCAAGATTCTTAGCAATTTATAGGTATCACCTAAGGAAAATCCCCACTGGACATTAACTTAACAAGTGTTAAGTAGATGTGAAGGTTCATTTCCAAAGGTCCAAGGTAAAAGACAATTAGAGTGATGAATGGATGACAATTTAAGGTGCATAATTAGAACAGAGTTGGCGCACAAAACATAATTGAAATAAGGCACAAAACAGAATTGAAACAACACACAAATTCAAGGAAGCTTAAGGAATCATCAATGGAGACAATGCCTTCCAAAATGATGAACCAAACTCAAATATGAGTGTTATATCCTTGTACACCACAATTGATATAGGAAGAACACAAAAACATAACAGAATTTAGAAATTGAAGAAAGGAAACTCTACTCAAATTGAGAGAGAATTGTGAGAGATTTGATCTCCTTCACTAAGTCTTTTCTTGTGAGCTTTGGAGGGCTTCAAGTGGCGGCAACTAGCACTCATCTTGGATCATCATCTCCAAGTGGCGTGTCCATCTCCTTCAAGTCTTCATCCAATTAAGTTCATTCTTCCTTCCATCTCCATTACCATGTTTTTAGCAATTTCAATCGGTAGTTTGTCTTTTTAGGTGTTGTTCTTTAATTTCCACCGATTATTCTTGTTCATCTTGTGTTCTACTTTCAATTATGCACTTGTAGCTTAATTTGATT
>Ga0123342_1002922_pt1 | contig 28031 bp, 10 predicted proteins | sample Turbeawhitnodule_FD_89960 | JGI IMG/M metagenome (GOLD analysis project Ga0123342, IMG submission 89960) | Root nodule microbial communities of legume samples collected from Mexico - Turtle bean Mexico white nodule | ecosystem: Host-associated > Plants > Roots > Nodule | place: Mexico: Nepantla... | reverse complement strand
CTCCGGAAGGATGCTGCAGTTGGTTTCAGTGGAGGAGTTGGTGATCTCTTCATTTCCATTTGGGTTGCTTTTATTCACCAATATCACTGTCTCTTCTGCACTCTTTCTGCTTTCTTTCTCCAGATCCTGTACCTTTTCTTTCAGCTGTTTCACATAATCGATAGCTGCTCGAAGTACAGAAGCCTTGTCCGTCTATACATACCAATTTTACAATTATAAATCATTCCATTATTCTTTCCTAAAACGACTCCAAATTTATTTGTAATCTTCTGCTTTCAACACTCTCCCACGTGCTTTTTACTCAGTGGTTGTACATAACAAGACACCCACTCTAATAATGCCGAAAATTTGCAGCCTTTTTCTGTCCTTTTTTAAAAATCAAAGTGACCACTTTTTAACTTCTTTTCTCATATCTCTTTTCATCAATCAATATAATGTCAAGTCCTATGGTAAAGTATGCAGTTGATTTAGGTTAGAAAATGAATTCAAGCTTTCAATATATCTTGTATTTGAGAATACATAGTTGAACTGAGTGATACTGTATGCATCATTTCTGTTAGAAAATGGTAGAAGTTTATGATGAATTGCGATTGAATTGTGTGAATGAAGAACTGAAGGAAAGATTAGAGTACCTTGCTCAAGCCGGGAATGGTGGCTGAGAGCGCTATGAACCTCTCGGTGAGTTCCTGCCTCCTCCTTCTCTCGGCCATTATGTGATCGATGGTCTGAGAAGAGGTTCGGGATCTCTTGGATCCTTGATTGGGTCGGGTCGTGGGGTTTTGAGAGTGGAGGGCGCGTTTGGCAGGCAAAGGGGAAGAAGGGAGGGAGGGTTCGGGAGTGGCGGGCACCACCGTGGAGTTATCGAAGGAGAGAATGTAAGTCCTGGGAGAGGAGCGTTTGGAAGCGGCGGCGTTAACGGCGGCGGAGGGGAGGAAGGAGGAGGCGCGAAAGGAGTGATCGCTTTCGCTTCCGGAGGAGAAGGGCGTGGGCGGTGGCGTCTGGTGGAAGATGATGTCGGAGAAGAAATCGTCGAAGTCATTGTTGTCGAAGAAATCCATTTCCTGCACAAAAAGAAGGATGACTTGATTGAAAGTGTTAAGAAGTTAGGCTTTAACTCAAAGATTAGTTTGCATCCACTTATATACAATGAAATGTCCTAATTTTTAGTTTCGACGTGGAATTTCCAACGGAAAGAGCAAGAAATGAAGAAGATTTGAGTGAGTGTGTTACCATGTGAAGGTGGGAATTATTGTTGCAGGAGTCCTCCTCCATGGGAATGAGAGAGAAGAGAAAATGAATGTTGATGTTGTTGTTGTGGTGGAAGAAGTACGTGTAAGACATATAATGTGAGATAGATAAGGATGCGACAAAGTGCCACTCGTTTTTCATGCACTTCGATGAGTGATGCTGAAATGTGGGACCATTTCTCATGGGTCGCTGTGATGCCCCCCGAGGGTCTCTCAATTACCATATACTCAACATAATATAATTTTAAATTCTTTATATCAAAATTAAAATACTATTAAAATATTTTATTTATTTATTATTGTACTAGTATGACCGGACTACTCAGTGAGTCGGTCACCACTCGGATCAAGTTACCACCTAAACCATGGTAAGAAGACCTGACGACACGTGGTCGATCGATCCTTGACGTTGAGTTAAGGATTGACCATAGTTAACGTAATCCTAAACATGAATCAATTCTCTAATCTGACCCATTAATGAAGATTCATTAAAATAATAATAAATAACATTCATTTCAATGAGAAAGGTACGTCGTACTCTGACACCCGAGTGCTAGCACTCCGACTGACTTAAGCGTTGTGGTGCCTTCTGCAGGTACCATCCCCGCCTGTGAAGCCAAACAATCAGCCTGGAAGAAGATGTAGCAGAATTTGAAACATCAGTAATCAACCAAAAGTGAAAGTAGAAACAATCGTGTTTTCTAGATTCCAAACCCGATGTAACACAATTACTTATAGATTAATTATTAAATATTTGAGAGTACATTTAACATTTAATAAACATATAAAGTTAGCAGTAAAAGTTATTCTTACAAACTAACGGTATTAACCTCTTCCAATTCTCAATTTTTTCTTTCTTTATTTTGCTATACTTTTCAGCTTTATCAAACAGTTTTTACAAGTGTGAGTATGAATATTTTTTCTATTATTTTTTTTACAATTTCATTATTATGATATAGTGGAACGTGATGAATTGTTATACCGACCATAGGTACAATGGGTCCAGTAACGCCTACATCTTTGGACCAACTTCGGGCTCAGTTAATGTGACCGCATACACGCTAAGCAATCAAAAACTTATATTATTTTCATGATTACCTCTATATAATTTATTTATTTATTTTATAATTATTATTAGTGTTTATTTCGACAATTTTACTAAAAATAATTAAAAAATAGTTTTACATAGTAAATTAAAAAAACGTGTGCGTAAAATCGAAAGAAAAACTAATTTTAAAAAAATTGAACTAATTTAGACAAAGCACATGTTTAACAACCTTGCTGTCCATCTTAAATGTAAATAGTTACTAACTTTACCTTACTACTTATCATAATTTTTAATATTTGGTATAAAAATTAGTTCATAAAATGATACTACTAAAAATGTATTTAGGAACACCCAAAAATTAAAACGCATATACTCTACAATCCATGATCATAATATAATAATATTTTACATTAAAAAATAATTTAAATATAATTAAAACATTAATTTATTAGGATGTTGAGGAAATATTTATTATGTGTAGTGTGTGGTGTCAACATATAGTGTGTGGTGTCAACATATGAGCACCCCATATGTATTTAAGGTTTAAATAAGCAGAATTGGATTTGTACAAATTTATTACTTAATTTAATAAAAAAAATCAAATTGAATTAGACCAGATTTTAATATTTTTTTCTTAATTTAATCTATAATAACTCATTCTTGATCGAATTATATTGAATTTATCTATTTGAGTGAAAAGTTTAAGAAAACACTTTTATTATAACTTTAAAACTCTTACTTAATTTTTTATAATATTTTTTTAGAAAATAAATTATATAATTATTGTAAGAAAAACAAACTAAATTTATAACTACAAAATTCAGTATCAAAATCTTTTAAAAATTAAAAATAATAGATAATTAAATTTTCAAAAATGTAAATATTTTATAATTGAATTGAATCTTGAACTTAACATAATAATACGTCACTCGATTTATACAATATTAAACCAATTTAGATTATATTGGATTTGATCTAATTATAGAAAGATCTCTGTATAATTTATTTGGATTGAATTAACTCAAATTAGATCTTGGATTTGTTACCTAAACCATAACAACATTCTTAATATATTTTAGGTAGGTCAAGAATTAAATGAAAAAATTATAAAATTTAATAAATCTAAGTTGTGAATCCAAGGTGATGATGCAGAATTCAATGCATGGCCACAATGTCCTTACTCCTAAAATAATAGTGATTGTTCATGTCAGAACTATACATCATGTGAAATATAATAATTTTAGTACGTAGAGATAAAATCAAATAGGAGACATATTGGAACTGGATCCTCTGCAATTAATTTTTCAAATCCACAAATCCTCATCTTTCAGAATATACTATTTTATAAATTAAATTATAAAAACAAAATGGTAGTTTATTGTTTCTTTGTGACAGCTCATTAAAGTAAAATAGTACTTTGAGCATTATTTTCAGAATTTATTTTCATGCAATGTCATGCTACATTTGACTGAATTATTGATTTAATTATTACCATGTGTTATAATTGAATTTGAGTTTGAATATGGAATTTGGTTGTGATTGCAATAGTTACATTGATTTTGGATTTGGAATTGATATTGGTTTTTGTATGCAATTGACCTATGCATGGAGATATTACATTGAAATTGGTTCAAAGAACTTTGATATGAAAGTTGATTATGTATTAAAATGCTATATTGATATTGATTTTGAATTATACAATTGGGTTATTGGGTTATGTATGTAGTTCTTACATTAAGATTGTTTATGGAGTTTAAATATAAAATTTGGAAAGGTATTTAGTTGCTACATTGTATTATTATTATTTTTATTTTAAATTTATACACTGATATGATATGTATGTAAGTAATATGGAATTTAACTTTAAAATAGTGAGATATAATTTTTATTATTATTGTATGTTTAATATATTCTCATATTATTTAGGGATTGAAGTCAATATCAGTTTAAATACATCTTTGTTCATTGATGCGTCTTTTAAGAATAAATTTGTGATGGAACTCAAACACTTTAAAACGAACAATACCTCAAATGCAGTGAATGATCCTAAATACCTCGAATGCATTGAATGATGCTAACGATGTTATCTCAACGGATTTGAAGTCGGAACATTGTCGTCGTTACAATTATTTATTAGAAAATAAGTCAAATATTATAATTATTCTATTTGTATAAACAAAGTGGATCTAGATAGTATTTGAGATTATTTGTAATAATTGTCGAGGTGTCGGTTGTTTCCTTGTTCACTCCTATCGACTTTAAGACTCCTTCTCCTTAATTCCTCAACGCTCGGTTGAGATTGACCTGAAAAAGGTACTCCGACGATCAAGTAAGTACTATGTGTTAATAGAGTATAGTAGAACTGATAAAAGCGTCCCTTAAACATCTGTTTAAGGTTTATTTATAGTGTTTAGTCATGAACCATATGTTGTAATGACCTGAATCTATCATCTATTAGTGTTAACTTATTTCTATGGAGGTTCCTTGATTTCTCGGGACGTTATCTGGATTTGGTGGAATGTGTTGTTGCTTTAAATGTGTCTTCAATTGATCGAGACCGAGTGAGAAGACTTGTCCTGACCGGTACAATTATGATAAAATTAAATATAAAACAAACTATAATTTTAATTTATTATTATTCTTTACCATCTTATATCCATGGGCCATACTCTCTATGAAGGAATCAAATAGGAAGAAAATGGCACCAAAAATACAAAAAACTAAAAGACATGAATTGATAGCCTAATTAATGGTCCCTTTTGATTTGAAAAAAAAGGACAAAAAGAGATTATTTCAGTTCTGTGTTCTGTTCACGCATGTGTTGTGTGGGCGGTTGCTGTCTATATTTGAAAATGGAATACAATATATATTATTTATAATTTATTTAAACGGTCATAAAAGTAAATAAGCTTTAATGTATTGTATTTCTTTTCATATTTTATTTAATTTTTTAATTTATATATAATGAACAAAACAATAAGTATCAAAAAATTAAGACTAATTTTTCATATAATTTTCAAAATAATTATTATGAAATCAATAATTTATCATAGTTGTAACATCCTTAAAAAATATAATATAGTAGAGAAAAATTATATAGGGTATTCTGAATAGGATTTAAATAATGTGGACCAATCTTTTATATGAGTGATGCAATGAGATTTTTTAATTTAATTATTTATTATACGGATTGAAACATGTTTTAAATATTTTTTTAGAACAACGTCGACTTCTACGTTAGTAGAGATGACTACCTTAATATATATTTTTAATATATATATATATATATATATTATTAAATATCAGTATTATAATAAAAAAAAAACTAAGGTTAAACCATGCGATTGAGTTAAAAATATAAAATTAATTATATAATTTTTATACGATATTCTTTTTAATACACTGACATATCTTATTATAGGTAATTATTATTTTTAGTTTAGAACTTCTAATTAATATCTAATTTGATATCAAAATCACTCACTGATAAAATAATTTTTTTAAAAAACTTATTTCAGTTACTATAATAAATAACGTGTACACTTTCATTTCATTCCTAATATTTTTGTCTATGGTATTTACAAACTATCGAAACCTTTATATTTTCTTTACTAATTAGTTTTACTACTCATTAAGCCTCGTATTCAACTTAGGTAAATTACCACATTGTTAATTATGATTCTCATCAATCAAATTTAGTAAAAAATACAACATCATAAGTTTCCATACATATAAATTTATTTAACTCAATAATATTACCATCATAAACATTTTTCTAAATCATTATATCAATCAAATTAAAGATATTGAACAAGGTATTATTGCTGGTGTTACGAAGTGGACTTTAAGCCTAATCCAACCCCATAAAACCGGCTCAATGAGGTGAGGTTTGCACTCACTTATATACAATGAAATGCTCTAATCTCTAGTCGGTGTTGATCTCTAACCGCTGAAGTGATATTAAAAGAAATGAGAATGGATTAAAAATAATTTATTTAAACAATTATAGACGGTGTACTTTTATAACTTATTATTTAAGAAATAATTATACATGCTTAAATGACCAAATTATTAGAAAAGAGAGAACTTTTAAAAATATTTTTTCTGCGTGACTGATCTCGGTAGCTTAAGCTACTATAGTTTTTAATTAATTCTTTCATACTCTTAAAAGGGTGAAATTTGAACATAACAAACTATACAAATTAGTGTAATTATATTGGTTAAAATATTTTTTTCTTCTATATTATAACACGAAATGGAATGAGCTATGTAGTACAGACACTGACGCAGACACTGATAAGATACAAATACAGATACGAAGATACGTATAATGTCTAAAATGTATCACACAGGGACATAAATCTATATATTATATAATTATGAATTATATAAATTGACAATAAAGATTTATGTGAATAAGTATGTTCCAATTTTTTTTTGTAGTAGAAAGATATTTCTCATGGTTGGTTCAAAAGAATTTGTTCCTTATTTTTGTAATTTATACAATAAGTTTGAGTTTTTAGAAAATTAATTTATTTCTCATTTTTAAAATTGTGTTAAAATCGTGCTAGAATTGCCAGAAATCCAACAAATATTTTTTGAATTGGACACTTCACCGATACATGTCATACGAGTGTCGTACTAGTGTCAGACACACCAAGAGACGTGTTTGAACCTTGTAGGAAATGAGTATTCGATAGCAGATGAACTAATAAGACCAATAAACTCTTGTTAAGATAGACTCTATTATTATATCAAAAGGTAAACTTTTGGTCAACCAAATCTTATAAAATCGACTTATAAAATGAAATTTACATTAAAAAAAAAATTAAACATCATTAATATTTTTTTTCTAGTTTTATTATGGATCTAGCTTTGAATCTAGTTTCAAGTTGGCCTTTTCCTTCCTTTTGTTACATGTCCCGACATTAGCTGTAGCATTTGAAAGAAATAAATGAAAGAACAACAGTGACATCCTTAATATATAAGAACTTCATTGAATGAACAAATATTGGAGAACTCGATGATCACACAGTTACACCTCACAAAACTTGAAAAGATTCTGCTTCAATGTCTTAACCAAATCAGTTATCGTCAAGTTGTACTCCTCACTCATCTGCATCAATTTAAAATTATTATATAGTGGATCATATAAAAAAATTTATCAAAAAAAAATAAAATAGAAAATTATGAAATAGAAATCAATTTTAGAGACAAAAAATAATTAGTTGTTAAACTAGAGACTATTTTAGAGACTAAGAAAATCTGGTTTCTAAATTAGTTTATATTATTGTTAAATAGTTTCTAAATCGGTATCTAATTAGCTACCAAGGTTTTAACTACCAATTATTTAGATTCTAAATTTGGTAGCAAAAATCTTGGTAGCTAATTAGATACCAAACCATTTAACAATAATATAAACTAATTTAGAGACCATTCTTTTTTTAGTTTCTAAAATAATCTTTAATTTAGTCACTGTAACAACTAATTATTTTTTGTCTCTAAAATTGGTTTGTATTTCATGATTTGCTTGTAGTGTATGAATCACTCAAGGAGTGATCCAATTCATATACATACCAACCGTTCCAGTAACAAAAGCCCAATAACCTTGTTAAAATCTACCAACTCAATACTAACAAAGGCACTTAAAAAACAAAACCACCAAACCTTCAGACACTTCAGATCAAAAGCAAGCAAACCGATCAAGAGATCAAATCATCAATCAGAAAAGGAACTACAAACATACGCAAAATAAAAAAATTCATAATATATTTCTTATTTGAGCAAAATATATGGGTTTACCTGAGCAACAATGATAATGTTGAGAAGAGAGTTTCCAAATGGCAATAAAGTGCTAGTGGTTACTGAGAGATGAAGATCTTTGAGAAGGGTAATTAGGTTTAGCATGATGTCCTTTCGTTGCTCACAATAGATTCTAATGAGCACTTCATTCTCCAATCCCCTTGCTTCAACTTCAATGTTAGAGTTTTGTTCACATGATGTTGAACAAAGGTGTGATTTGGTGATGATCAACGACTTCACACTGTTGTTATTATTGTTGCTTGCTTTTTCCAACACTGCTATGCGTTGTTGAAGTTGTCGCATGTACTTTATGGCTTCCCCAAGTATAGAGGCCTTGTCTATCTATATCCATTTAACGAAAGACAAGTTAAGGTATGGTTTTGGATTCATGCAAAATCTCCTTTTTTTTATTTTTCGTATTCTAGTTGGGTTTTAAATCTTTTGGACTGTATGGGGTTGATTATGTAATGTTGGATAGTGTTGGTCTGGTAGCCCATTTGACAAACTGGTAGGCAGACGTTTTAATAGAAGTTATTGTCAGGTATTTATGTATAAGGATTGGACCACCCTGAAGTGGTTCCTATTTATTTATTTATTTATTTTATTACTGATAAAAAAAATGCTTTATAAAAAAAAAAAAAAAACATCATAAATCATCCAAAAACTATAACTTCCTATTGACATGCAAACACAAACATACCCTTCATTGTCATAAGTTTTAGGTAAATATCAGCAAATTATCACTTTACTCTCAACACAAAATCTTACATCAGTCAAATTATATATTTATTTCCTTATATTGCACATTTAATCTTTTTTTCTCTAACATGATAAAGTTTATATTACTTTTTTAGTATTTGATTTCGCATAAACTTTTCTTACAATAAAAACTGAAGAATGAACTAAAGTTTTCTTAGGTACTACTTAAGTTGACTGTCACTAGACCAATCTTATTGATTATCAAATTGAAAAGTATTTAAAATAATCAATATTGAAGTAATTTGTGGTAGGCTTTATTGATTCGAAATACTTTGTGAATATCTAAATTAAATAGCCTTGTTATTTGGTTTATGCAAGCCAAAAAAATCTATCATAAAATATATCAAGAGAAACATTGAAGATTCAAGATAATCCTTCGTGATAATAATTTACACAATAAGAATAAGTATGAAGTTGATGCACATAATTTATGAGATAAGGTATGCAGTACTTATATATTATAAAATACTTTAATTTTTTTAGTTGATCTTAATTTCATAAAATTAAGGTATAAAATTAGTTTATGAGATAAGGTTTGCAGCACTTATATACTATGAAATACTCTAATTTTTAGTCGATATTAATTTCATAAAATTAAGATATAAAATCGGTTTATAAGATAAGGTTTACACCACTCATATACTATGAAATACTCTAATTTTTAGTCGAATCAGTTTATGAAATAAGGTTTGCATAACTTATATACTATAAAATACTCTAATTTTTAGTCGATGTGAAATTTCCAACACTTATATACTATGAAATACTCTAATATTTAATCGATGTGGAATCTCGAATACGATGAATTAAAGATGGTAGAGAACATGGATAAGGATTGAAGAACATACATGGATACATACCTTCTTCAAGCCAGGTATAGTAGCTGAGAGTGCTATGAATTTCTCTGCAATATCCTGTCTCCTTTTCCTCTCAGAGATTATGTGATATTCTATCTCAGAAGAGGTTCTTGCTCTCTTTGTTCCTCTCTTCTCCCTTCCCTTTTCCTCCAACTCCTCATGCTTCCCAACACCCCTTTTACTGCAACAACACTCTGAATGTTCCTCCTTCATCCCCATGCAACCTACCTCATTGTTGGACCTATCACAACCTTGCCCATTATCCAACCATACCATCTCTTCAAAGCATACATTGCTGCTGCACCCAAAGTTATCATTCATTCCCTTTCACACAAATAAACAATTCATCAACTAGTCCCACATCGATCCAAATCTGAACAAACAACATGTTATGAAGTTATAAATAGTTACCAAATGCGAAAGCCAGGTTTGCCATGAGTCCTCCATCATGTGAGAAAGTGATGAGGTGCCTCAAGAAAAAACCCTTTAACCTAACAGATTTTGTTTGTTTATTTATTTATTTATTTTGAGTTTTGAATGGTTATAATAATGGTGCAGTAGTAAATAAAGAGAAGATAATATGAAGAGAGATAGCATTGGATGTGAACCGTTGGTAAAGGACTCTGATTTGGTGACAGAGAAAAAAGCTGTTTGGTTGGGACATAACATAACGGAACTTTTCTGTCAATATATAACCTCTATTATAAATAAATATATAAAATATATTTTAAGATTATCAATTTCATACTGCATGTAAAATATGATACTTAACTTCAAAGCATATAGAATTTGTCATGTTTTGAATATCTAAAGTTTAATCATTATATACTCTATTTGACCTATTAAAAAATTATCAAGCACATGTTTCATATATCTTGAGAGAGAAAAATATACATGGATTAATAAATAAAAAACTAGACTTTGAAAAAAAAAATCATCAATAAATTTTCTCATTTTCTAATAATGTGGCACAGAAAAAAATGTCATGAAAATCTCTTACAAATCATTTATTTTAACTTTAATTCAACCAGTAAGAAAAAACTATATAAAACCTTTATAAACTTGATAACATTCTCAAAATTAATACTGATAAATCCTATGAAATCTAGATAATTTCTTGTCTTCTAAAACATAAGATTGAGATTTGTACCTACTTATATACAATGAAAGACTATAATCCTTAGTCGATGTGAAATCTCTAATATCCATATTAAAAATATGAGCAAATCTAATTAATTTAATAAAAAATTCAAAAAAAACTTGATAAAAAATATATCCTAAAAAGAGTTCATTGAGTTACGACCAAATATAGAGTATTCAAAACAAATTTGAGAAACGCAATCCTCATCAAGAGTTGAAAAAAGAAAACTCATGCAAAAACAAGTTGACTTGGTCTTTGATAGTGCAAATCGTAGATTATACAACATAAATTTTTTCCTATCCCTGTTGAGTTCTGATCCTTTAGCCTGTATACGGCTGATTCGGTAAAGCTAATTAGCGCTTGGTTTGGTTGGTCTTTTGACCGACGGTTTTGAGTGTCGAGTTAGAAATTAAATTGTATGTGTATTTGCAAAAGGGTTGGATCACCCCTAAAATAATTCTCATTTATTGATTTTTTATTACTAAACTAACATAAATTTTTGCTTTATGAGTAAAGCAAAATGTTGAATTCATTGTGACCCTAGCATTTATTGTGGTGTACGTCATATCCATGTGGTGAAGAGTTCCACGATCATCAAATAATGTGAAACCTATGAGGCATAATAAATAAGGATAGTAAAAAGGTTAGTAGAATATTGGATGTTGCATTCATCACAGATGTGATTGAGTATATATATAGGAAGAGTGGAAGTGAATTTAATGCTTCTCAGTTATTCTCCATTCACAACTCACACATCACATTATAATTTTTATTATAATTATTTTAATATTTATTTATATTATTTAATTCTAAATTTATTTTTTATTATATATATATATTTATTTTTACTAAAAAAAATATTAGACCAAAATAATTAATTGCAATAGTAACTAAAATTAAAAATTATTTTAAAAACTAAAAAAAAATAGTTTATATTATTGTTAAATAATTTTTAAATTGGTATCTAATTAGCAACCAATGTTTTAACTATCAATTTAGATACCAATAACCTTGGTTGCTAATTAGATACCAATTTAGAAACTATTTAACAATAATAGAAACTAATATAAAAATCATTTTTTTTTTAGTTTTTAAAATGGTCTCTAATTTAGTTACTATTGCAACTAATTATTTTGGTATCTAAAAATTGGTTTCTATTTCATGATTTTCTTGTAGTGTTTTTTTTATAGTGTTTTACCCTAATCTGCAACTGACTCGTTAAAAGTGGATCAGACCAAGTGATAAAAATAAATTCGTTCATTTTGTTTGTGACTTGTTGGATTGGTGAATTAAAAAAGTTAATCTATCTCACTAAACGATTGACGAGATCCACTTTCTCATCTTAAATATAAAAATATAAAGGATGAAGTATTTTTTTATTTACAATTATAAAGGATGGATAAGTGGCTAAAGGTATGAAATATTGATTAATATCTTGGATTACTTGAAATATCATATCAGTGAAATAGTGACAGAGTAGTTGTATTATAGCATTACTTTTCAAAGGAACATGCATTATGAAGGAAGAGGGTACACGATGAAATCACATTCACAAGCTAGATAGTAGCAGTAGGGTTGTGATGGAGATGATGAACATTCTGGAGAGATGGACCCCCCAGTTCATGAACACGACCACTGCCTATGATAGCACCTTTGCAGACTGCTAAAAAGAAACAATCACACCAACAACAGCTGTATAATTCATTATACATTCTTAAAAATATCAACTTAAATTTTCGAATAACTGTGTTAAATTACAGTTACAGGTTTGATTGGGTTAGCTTGAAGTATATTTAGCTTGTTTTTCTTATTTGGATTAGTGTCTTGAACTTTTAATATATATGACATTTATTAAAAAAAAATTGTTGAAAGATTAAAGTTGAAAAAAGTAGGTTTGCTTAACATATGAGTGGTTTGGAGTAACGTTCGTAATTCACAAAGATTCTATGTCAAATTTTTACAATTCAGGATGAGTCAGACTTCTGATTCGGTTAGTGATGTTTGATGAACAATTTGGGTTGGTATAGTAAGTGAAATTTGGAAACATAGGAACTCGGTCATCTTCAATAGAGGTGTGTTAGATGTGTCTGAAGTGTTTGCTTTGACGCAAGTAAATGTTTGGTCTTGAATTTTTGCAAAGTCTCGTTCTACTTATTTCTCTTATCCTAGTTGGGTTTTAGATAATTTGGTTTGTATGAGGTTGATTCTTTAAAGGTTGTTAGTGTTGATTTGGTTGTTCTTTTACTAAGTTGGTAGGCACTCTAGTAGGAGTTTGTTATCATGTGTTTTTGTACAATGGTTTGACTATCCCTGAAATGGTTCCTATTTATTTATTTTTTATTGTCGATAAAAAAAAAAGTAGTTTTTTTTATCTTTGAGTGTGAGAAAGATGTCCTGGTGTTGCATTGTCCGTTCTATACCTTTCAAAACGAGTTATAAGTTGAATGACGTTTTTGTCTTTGTATAAGAGTTGAGATATTCTTAAAATATCTCTATTATTTATTCTTTTCTTGTCGATAAAAAAAAACTCTGCGCCGAGCTTGAAACCCTAATGTAAATAGTTTAGAAGGTGTTTGTAAAAGGGTAACAGTAGAAGCTAGAACAACAGTGGTATTGTTACTGCAGTGCAATTCCTCAAAATTTCCAACATATGTTGCCATTTATGCACATTCCACGATTCACAAATCAGAAAGAACACATAGATAGCAATCATGCAGGGACAATGAGTGTTCAACTATATAACGACAACATATATGAAATATAAATATATACAGAAGGACAACACGTTGGATGATAGGGATTGTTCAACAACATATAGGCCAATGCTGGTTTTCTTTTCATCTTGAATTATTTCAAAAATACCTCAATTCTTATAAAAAAAAAACGTATAATAAAATCTTCTGAGAGACATGAGACAAATTTTATTACACTAAAATACATATATTTTTATTATTGTTATGAATAATTAATTTAAAAATAAAAAATATTTAATATATGCGCTACAAGACAATAATGAAATAGAAACCAATTTTTAGAGACCAAAATAATTAGTTGTAATAGTAACTAAATTAGAGACTATTTTAGAAACTAAATAAAGAATTAGTTTCTATTATTGTTAAATAGTTTCTAAATTGGTATCTAATTAGCAACTAAGGTTTTAACTACCAATTATTTAGTTTCTAAATTTGGTTTCTAAAACCTTGGTTGCAAATTAGATACTAATTTAGGAACTATTTAACAATAATAGAAACTAATTTAGAAACCAAATTTCTTTTTAATTTTTAAAATGGTCTATAATTTAGTTTCTATTGCAACTAATTATTTTGGTCTCTAAAGATTGGTTTCTATTTCATGATTTTCTTGTAGTGATATAATAATTTTGTAAAAATAGTATTAAAAATATATAGTTGTTATTTTTAAAAACTGAATTTATCGAGCCATTTTAAAATAAAGAAAATTTATTTAATTATTTATATTTTATTCAATAAATAAATAAATTATTTTTTATTTATTAAAGAGTAAAAATGGAAAAATGATACCTAAAAAAGTTATCAAATGTTATATAATCTTATAGATTAAATATGTATGACTTTATTATTTGTATATATAATTAATTAAAAAAGAAAAAATATAATGTATATAATTTTATAAAAATAGCATTAAAAAATTATGTATTCGTTATTTTAAAAAATATCTAATATTTTATTAAATAAATAAATTATTTATTTATTAAAGAGTAAAATTTTGTAATTAAAATATAATACCAAAAAAATTATCAATAATAGATTATGTATGTTACAGCTTCAAAAACAATTGAGGCCCATATTTTATAGTAAAATATTACTATATAAAGAGATTTGAGCGATATGACTCGGCCCAACTATCTCAAAATTAAAGAATACTATTTACACACTTCTTTTTCCTTTTGCACCTCTTTTTTCTGTTTTTCTTTTTGTTTCCAACAAAACAATACTCTTCTTGAAACTAACTTTTGAAAATATTTTTATTGAAAAAGGCTTCTAGAAAGTCTTCAAGTAAACTAGTTTTCCGAATGCCTGCCACGTGGAAATAAAAACTAAAATTCATCAATGAAAATCACACTGTTAAATAAAGTTTGAGTAAATGAGAATTCTTTTCCTGAATCACAATTCCTGAGAATAAAAAAAATTCTCTGTTTTAGTTTTCTAGTTATTACTAAATCTCTTTTGGTACTTCAAAATATTTATATAAGTTTAGTAATAAAGAAAAAAGTAATGTATTATTTTTATTTATTGTCATATTAAATATTTTAATAAGAATAACATCATATCTTTTATCAAGATTTTTTGTTGTGACTTTGAAAGTGTATACCTAATTTTATGTTATAATTGTATTTTATTTTTAATCGATGAGAAACTTTAATATTATATTATGAAAATAAATTTAAATCTAACTTAATTTTATGAAATAAATTTATAATTAAAATTTACACAATTTTATGTATTATAATTAATTTTATATCTAACTTATGTAACTCTTTAACGTGAACATAAAATTAAAGCAGAAGTAAAATTAATATTATTAAGAAATAAACTTTAAACTTAATTCAATCTTAAATAGTAAGGTTTAATCTATTTATATATTATAAAATGTCTTTATGTTTAATAAAGAATAATTTGTCTATACATAATGTTGTTTTATTAAATAATTTGTGTGTTTTGTGTGGTGTGGAAGAAGAGTCTATAAATCATCTATTTTTTAATTGCAAATTGCTTGGCTTATTTGGGGAATGTGTTATAATTGATTGGAGGTGTCGACCGTTAATCGTTATGATGCGAAATCACATTTTATGAATAACAAATTTCCCTTTTTTAATGCTACAAGCAATAGAATTTGGGCAAGTATTTGAATAGCAATAATTAGGAAGAGTTGGAAACATAGAAATAGTTGTATTTTTAAAAATGATAGAGTCGATCATGTGGAAGTTTTTACTATCGTACAAATGAAAGTTTGATCGTGACTACGGATAAAGGAACATGTAGTAGATTTTTCTTATTCAAATTAATGTTTGGAACCTTTGAAATGTTTGAGATATATTAAAAAAGGTAATTGAGTTGTGTTTTTCTGATGTGCATTATCTAATTGTATTATTTAGTTTGATATAGACAAGATCGTGGTTATTTTTCTTCTTGTAGGTTGTTAAATGCCGAAGGATCCTGATTTATGAATAGCAGAATATTGTCAACTCTGAAAGTTTTTTTTTTATGTTTTATTAAATGAACATGTAAAAGTAAATGTTTTTTTTTTAAATAAATGATATTATTAGAATTTATTATATAAAGGCAGGAGTATCTTTAAAAAGAGCTTTTAGAAACCTGCAAAAGTGATTTGGACCTGCTATGCTCACATCTTACTCATACCAACTATGCTTTCATCAATATAAACAAATTGTTTATGATAAGTCACCACATCCATTGTTGGTCCAATATGTTACTGTTTCATGAGGAATCTGACAACCAGATTCTCTCCTTAAAAAACATATCCACTTTTATATAAATGTTGTGTTACATTTACGTGTCAAAGCCACACTTCACACGATGCTTCAGTGCCTTTTAATCTTTATTTTTCTTTCCATCTTTTTCTGATCTGTGTTTACTTGTCGTGGAGCAAGATGTTCCTTTGCATGAAGCATAGTAAATTAAAGTAAATGTACTTTGTGTCAAAAAAATATTTTAAAAATTCACTACTTACTATATTCAGTAATTTCGCTTTTTTCTTTATCAACACATTCTTCTGCTTCTCTTCCCAATGTTGAGTGCAGGCAAAAGACAATTTATACGTGTTCACAGCAAATTCATAAACCACACTAAAAATATTTCATGCAATAAACTTCGTAACACAAACCAAGAAATTTGGGATTTTTGATAAAAGTAGAACAATTTTTGTACTTTATTATCAAAATAAATTTAATTTTAAAATTGAAAAAATCATACCAACCTAACATAAATTTATTATAAAAATGATATTAACGTAACATAACACGATTTTATAGTAAAACATTGTATTAACGTGAGACAATTTTAATTCAAAGTGATTACAATGAAATACTTTGACACCACTTCTTCAACTTTAAAATGTGACTTTATTTTAATAATAAGAGACAAAAATTATTTCAAACCCATCAAAAAATAAAATTTCACCATAAAAATGGAAAATTTTGAAGACCATTGGATTTGGTCTCAAAGTTGGACCATTATATTTGGGCCTGTTGTAGGAGCTGCCTAGCATGAAGAGGGCTGCTTCTTCCTGCACCTCCATACCTTCTTCTTTCACCTCCATATATTTTCGTTTTTTCAAAAATGCCCCTATGTAATATTTCAGATTACATAATCCGGAAGTCATTTTTTAAATTTGTAATTAGCTTCCAGATTATGTAATCCGGAAATCTTTTTTCAGATGCATGATTACTTTCCAGATTACATAATCTGGAAATGTTTTTTAACTTATGGATTATGTAATCTGAAAGTCTTTTTTTCAAATACGTTTTCGGATTACATAATCCGAAAGTTATTCTACCTTAAACGTATAGTTATTTAATTTAATATAGTTCTGAATTAAATACCTTAGTATACGCACATCAAAATTCCTTATTTCCATTACTAAGATTAAGCAGCTTTAGCTTAGGAATCACAATTGTAATATTTTTTTCTCTCATGATTAATTTTCCAAGTTGTAATAGTAATATTTTAGCTTAACACTCATCATTAATATTACAGTTGTAATAGTTTTAGCTTAGTAAAAATATTTAAAAGTCTGTTTAAGGGTGTTATAGATAGATTGTGCATGAAATGGTTTTTATTTGTTTTAAAAAAAGAAAGATAGAGAGTGAGATATTTAAGAGTGGCATGATAATGAATTTGAGTGAATAAAAAGAATGTGTTGAAAAGAGTAAAGTAGAAAGTTTATTATAGTAGGTTTGTGAAAGAAGTACAATTAGCAGATCCTACTGAGTCAAGATCGCTAATCTCAGGCTCTTCACTAGTTCATCCACTCCCATCTCGTATCCCTCACCCATCTGCAATACCCATAATGCATTTTTCTTTAATAAATTTTTAGGAATAAAAATTAAGAATTCACTCTTAACTTTTTAGGAATAAAAATTAAGAATTCCCTCTTAAGAATTCACTCCTAAAAAGATAAAAGTGAATTATTAATTTTTTACTACAAGAAAATCATAAAATCAATATTTAGAGACAAAAATAGTTAGTTGCAATAGTAACTAAATTAGATACCATTTTAAAAATTAAAAAAAATTGATTTCTAAATTAATTTCTGTTAAATAGTTTCTAAATTGGTATCTAACTAGCAACCAAAATTTTTTCTACCTAATTTAGAAACTAAATAATTGGTAGTTAAAACATTGGTTGCTAATTAGATACCAATTTAAAAACTATTTAACAAATAATAGAAACTAATTTAGAAATCAAAATTCTTTTTAGTTTCTAAAATGGTCTCTAATTTAGTTACTATTTCAACTAATTATTTTGGTATCTAAAAATTGGTTTCTATTTGATGATTTTCTTGTAGTTAAAAATTAAGAATTCACTCTTATCTTTTTTAGGAGTGATGTAAGTACACTACAAGAAAATCATGAAACCAATATTTAGAGACCAAAATACTTAGTTGCAATAGTAACTAAATTAGATAACATTTAAACTACTAAAAAAAAAATTGGTTTCTAAATTAGTTTTTGTTAAATAATTTCTAAATTGGTATCTAACTAGCAACCAAGATTTTTGCTACCAAATTTAGAAACTAAATAATTAGTAGTTAAAACCTTGGTTGCTAATTAGATATCAATTTAGAAACTATTTAACAATAATAGAAACTAATTTAAAAATCAAAATTTTGATTTTAGTTTTTAAAATAGTCTCTAATTTAGTTACTGTTGCAAGTAACTATTTTTTTTATCTAAAAATTGGTTTTTTGTCATGATTTTTTTTAGTGGTAGTGATTTGTGTACCTGAGCAATAATTGTGATGTCGAGTGTGGAGTTTCCAAATCGCAAGACACTGCTGTTGATGACAGAGAGATTGATATTTTCAAGGTGTGATAGTATTTTGAGCATGATTCCTTTTTGTTTCTCACAGTGAACTATTATCAGAACTTCTTTCTGCAACACTCTCACTTTCACTTCCAGATCTTGATTTGATCCATGGTAATACCCATTGTTGGAGTTCACTTCCCAAGAGCTGCTGCTGCTGCTCACACAAACCTTGTTGGATTCAACTTCTTGCTCCAGCTCTCTCACTCGTTCCTCAAGTTCTCTCACGTACTTGCTAGCTTTGTCCAGAATCGAAGTTTTGTCCATCTGTTGAATTTTTATCAGTAACAGTATGAATATGAACTTCTAGAATGATTAATTTGTATGCAAACAAAGCTTTTAATTTCGCAAAACACTTACGTAAACAAAGACACAGTGAAGCTTTGTTGGATCATCTTAATCCAATCATCACTCATGCAGTTCGTAGAACTATTTTAATGAAGATGTGTATGTTTGATGTCATAGTTTCTAGGTTTAAGATGCATTAGTGGATGAAGAGTATGTTGTTATCATTTTATTAACTAAACATTATTATAAGAAAATTATTAAAGTTAATTTTAAAATTAATAAATAATTACTTATTATATTGATTAAATTAAATTAAAAAAACTTATAACTTTTACTGTTCTCTTTATGGTAAATAGACTTTGAAGTACAATGGAAAAGGTTCCAAAACTATTAAGGTATGAACATGATTTATTTGACACTTTTTCTCTTTTTCTAGATTTATCTTATAACTATATAAGTTATTATTTTATTATAATATAATACTTTATCAAGAAAAGTAGTTTTGTAAAAGGAACGTGTTTGATGAAATTAATGTCAACATATATTTGTCCTTAAGTATCTACATCATCATCATATATACCAAGTAAAGAAAGTCAGGAAAAGAATAAACATCAAAAAAGGAGATTTCTGAATTGAAATATATATATAATACTAAAATTCTTCTAGCACTATATACTAAAAAGTATTAATATATTTATCAATAAAATAATAATTTAATAGGTATAAATTATAATATATAATAGAAAATAATGGAATAAAAATAATTGAAAATTTATTATATAAATATAATTTTTATCGAATAAAAAATCCAATTAGATGTTGAATATTTACGTCATATATTTTTAATTATTCTTTTTATATGATATGGATATAAATTTTATTGAATAAAATATGCAAAGATGTTGAATATTTACGTCATGTAATTTTAATTATCCTTATTCTATTATGTATAATTAATAATTTATCTAGTAATTATATAATTTCTCAATTAGCAGTGATAAATATTTGCACTTTGTTCACATTTTGGTGTTGAAAAGATTGAATGAGGAATAGAACATAAATTAGGTTTGTAGTTAAAGGAAGAGAGTATAAATAATTCTAAAAGTAGTGAGAGATAGTGCATTACATTTTATCATCTTCATTTATATATATTTTCTCAATTTTTTTTTTATTTCTCTCTTATATGCTTCTGCTGCGATCATGCATTAAGGATTTCCAATCTCAACCCTAACTTTTGAGCATTTATTTTAGGCTGAATTCTTTTGCCAATGCAATTATTTATTTTTATTATATTTGATCTGATTTCATTATTAACAATCAATAGTTCCTTAATTTAAGAAAAATATAATAATATAACTATTTATCAGTTAAATCATTAACAAATAAATATTAACAATTTTAGTCACGGTACCATGTAATTTATAATTAACATATAATAATAATTTATAAAATTAACAGTGTCAATCTTAACATACGAAAATGCTACGTGGTTCCATTTTTTAAAATAATTTTTTTAAATTAAAGGTCACATTATTACATATCGAAAATGAAATAAATCAGTTAAACCTTTTACTATAAAATGGATAGAATAAAATAAAATACATAAATAATAGGAAAAAAATATTATGCAACCTTTATTTTACTATTTTTTGCTAGTCCTTTATTTATCACGATAATAATAATAATGATTGATAAAAGAATCAAAATCACATAAGTATGATATTTTGAGCGACCAAAACTATTCAATTGAAATTTTAAAATTAAAGTTATACTATTACGATACTATAGAGATACAAAATAATAAATTAAACTGTTTTTATATTTTGTTTTCTACTTTATTATTGTTATATGATGATAAATAATTGTTATTTGAAGTAGGAGGATGTCAAGTTAAATAATAATATTTAAAAGTTCTTAGTTGAAATGTAAAGTTATATAATAATATTATTTGAAAGCTTTTATTTAAAAAAAAATATAATAAATTAAACTTGGAAAAGAAAATTATACCATTACAATAATTGAATGAAAAAAAAAACTCATTCAATCCTAAATTTAATTTTAAATTAATTTTTCCTATTTCTTTGGATACAGCTTGTCTCCAACCCGTGGTCCCCCACATTAGGTGCTCGAACATTTACTTCATTTTCTTTTTTTTTTAATGTACGGAGTGTTGAAAAAAACAATTAAATAAAATAAATAATTTGAAGGTACCTTCAGAAAATTATAAAACAAAGACCATAACACATTGGCTTCATTAGCTATTTCCTAATATTATACTCGTAAATATCTTACCATATCTTTCCCAACAAATAATTCATATCCCTACACTAAATAGCTTCACCTTCAAGTTTCCTATTGAAGCACCTATATTTCATTAATCACTGTGCAACTATATTCAAATATTATTATTTTTATTAATTACTAATTCAAGAAACAACTTTCATCTCTTTATTTTTTTTTCCATAAATATTACTTTTAACTAACAACATTGCTCGTTTTAAAGGTTTTTTTCATCAAGTTGGATTATCTTAAAAGACGTAAAAGAAATATTTGACTGTCTAATAATATTAAAAATAATAATAGCGGTGTATGAAAAATAAACGTATAAGAATTAATATAACCTTAATCTATCATTTTTAAAGTTTATGAAGAATTAATATAACCTTAATCTATCACGTGACACTCACGTAGTAATTGATCTTGACTAACCAACCAACCAACCTTGCATGACGTGACATTTCATACAATTCTAAAGTATTTCCAAATTAACAAAAATAGTCTGATAAACAGAAAATTACTAATCTCACAATTTTTTTCTAAATCAAAGTAATAAAAAAAAATTAAAAAAACATTTAAACTCGTAAACGAGATTCACAAGAAGGTTTTGTAGTTTGTAGAGAACGAGGAAGCAGAAACACTAGACAGATGAACATAATGAAGTTTAACGTTGTTGTTAACAAATTTGAACTAACCTTTTGGAAGCCAGGTATGGTTGCTGAGAGTGCAAGGAACCTCTCCCCGAGTTTCTGTTGCCTCTGTTTTCTGTTGATAGTTTTCATCTCGGAAAAGGAATCTCCGTCATCCTCCTCACTCACAGATTCTTCATCGTCGAAACACGAATCCTTGACGTCATCACCTACTTCCTATGCACAACAATAAACGATCCAACATCGTAGGACAGAGTTAGACACAGACATAGTCATATGTAATTGGTGTTTCATACACATAGTGTCGGTTTTACCAAATAAGAATCAGAAGGCCAATTTTCCCCTGACTCCTCCATTGATGAGAGAGAAAGAGAGAGAGAAAGTGGTTGGATCTAGTGAGAGAGTGAGTGAGTGAGGAGAGTGAAGAGGTGCAGTGTGTGTGAATTGAGTGAGAAAAAAAAAACAAAACAGAAAAAAAAAATGGAAGAATATTGTGATGGAAGATGAGATATGAAGGTGGCGTGGTTATGGTTGTATATATATCTCTACAGCACTCGCCAAACATGCTATTTGCATCTTCACGGTTGAATCGGATCACTTACACGTGTCGACCATCCAGCGTGTGATCAGAGGGAGAGCGTGGGTCGCGTGTTCCGTGTTAGGACACCAGTGCTATTTTATTATTATAACAGTACAAAAAAGGTTTCGAGAGGGTTAGTTTTGTACTTTCACATTACCTAACATTCCTGCGTAGAAGAGTAGGCTTCTACAGAGGTAGTTTCCAGGTTTGTTGCCTTTTCTAACTTTTATGTTCTGCTACGTCAATTATTTGTTTTTTTTTTTGCTCTTTCTATCTCTTTGAGGTGTGTGTAAGAAACAAAAATAGGATAATTAAAACAGATAGGGAATGAAATGAATGTATTTGGGGATTTTAGATAAAGAGAAACGTAGAAATGCAAGATAATTGTCTTATTTGATTGTACTTTATGTTCATGTATTTTCTTCGTTGTGGAATTTTATGTTTTGTTTGGTTTATAAAATAGAAGAGGAAAAAGATAATGAAAAATGTTATTTGAATTAAAAAAAATGTTAATTATCTTATGAACTCAAATTCGTTCTAATAATATTGTTAGGTTAGTTATTGCACTATTGTCCGTTTGGAGTATTATATAGGAAATAATCAAACTATTCTTAATTTTAACTTTTTAACCATCTATTGAATGTACGGGAAGAAATTTCTTAATTGAGATTTAAAGGAATGGTGATTTGTATTTAGGTTCATTAAAAATGGTTCGATCTCAAGTTTGTTTAAATACTGCATTCAAGTTGTTATTTGTTTTGGAACTCAAAAAGTTTCATTGCAATTTTGTCCTTAAAAGATGTCTTTGAGGGCTAAGGGAGAAATATTTATTTAAATTAATCGACTCTTAAGCAATATGAAACCACTTCTCCATCCCCATAGATGTCGTCAATGTTCCAATCCCAATTTTGTTAAAGTAACATCGTTAGGACCAATCATCACATCTGAGGTATTGTTTGCTTTAGAGTTTGAGACTTTATTATGATTTTATTCTTAAAAGATGTCTTAGAGGAATTTAGAAAGGAATGTATATTTAGCTTGCTCTTAACCTCGATTCTTAAGTGATTTGGGACTATTAAGTATACCATAATAAGTCCCCAATCGAGGTCTAAGGAGAATGATGATTCATTTTTTAAACCACTTTTTCATCCTCACATATAGTGTCAATGTTCCAACCTTAAAGTCCATTGAAATAGTATCGTTAAGGTCAATTACTACATCTAATATATTATCCACTTTAGAACTCTAAGTTTCATCATAATTTTGTCCTTAAAATGCGTCTTAAAAGATTAAGAAAATAAGATATATTTAAATTACTCTTGAAATCGACTCTTAGGTGATGTGAAATAATTGAGTTTATTGGAACAATTGAAAATGAAGTAAATTTTTTATAAGTAATTTAATTGATATGATAAAATATAAAGAATTTAAAAATTGATATATTTTAAAAAATAAGTATATTTTTTATTGAAAATAAAATATTAAAAAATTAGAACATAATTTTAGTTTCTTTCTATCATTAAGTATTCTTAATAGAAGGGCAAAGTAAGGACTTGGCATATGCATGAAGGGCAATGAAGTAATTTGTGCAATGCCAATGTCTCTTTCTTGTCTTTTTTTGAGTGCATTGGAGAGTATTAGGTTAGGTGGATCTTAGAATCAATACATTTCAACAATACATCACTAAAATACAAACATAAACTTAATCTAACATATATTGGAATCATACAAGTATTTGAAAAAGTATGGGTGTTATGTGTTTTGTATATCCTATATATATAATAGAGTGTGTGCTTACCTTTGATATAAGAACTTATTATTTATTACGATATTTAACAATATATTTTCTTTTTTAATTTAATTTTTTTTATTTGTAGTTACTATTTATTATGGGTTTTTTTTTGTGTTAATGAAGTATTAAGATTGTTTTTAATGAGAATTTTTACTACTTATTTTGTGTGATGATAGTGATCACTACAAGGAAATCATGAAATAAAAATCAATTTTTAGAAATCAAAATAATTAGTTACAATAGTAACTAAACTAGAGAGCATTTTAGAAACTAAATAAAAAATTGGTTTCTAAATTAGTTTCTATTATTGTTAAATAGTTTCTAAATTGATATCTAATTAGCTACCAAAGTTTTAACTATCAATTATTTAGTTTCTAAATTTGGTTTCTAAAACCTTGGTTGCTAATTAGATACCAATTTAGAAACTATTTAACAATAATAGAAACTAATTTAGAAACCAATTTTTTTTTTAGTTTCTAGAATGGTCTCTAATTTAGTTACTATTGCAACTAATTATTTTGGTCTCTACAAGTTGGTTTCTATTTCATGATTTTCTTGTAGTGAATAATGAGATAGTGAAATATATAATAACGTTAATTATGTATTATAATTTAAAAAAATTTAATTAAAAGCAAAAATAGAAAAAAAATATATATATAATATTTATTCATTGTTATTATAGATTTAAAAGTGAGTTAGATATTTTGCAAAAATTACACCTCTGAATCTGTTGTGTATTTTCTTTATCCATTTGTTAATTAAAAAAGATATTAAGAAATAAATTTTAAATTTAACTCAATTTTATAAAATTAATTTATATGATGAGGTTTTAACTCATGTAAATATTCTTATTTCACTTATATATCAGTATATATTAACTTAAGATGTCTAATAAAAACAAAAAAGGTGTATGCATGGAAGTTTCCAAAATAGTTTTTGTTAGTACTAATGATGGTGTGTGTGGTGGTTGAGAGCGAGGTTAACATGAGCAACTACCTCCACAACTGATGAAAAGCTAGAATGACAGTTGGGCACTTTTTTTGGCAAGAAAACAAACGTGACAAGTTACTCAACTAAGTATGAACAAAAGTGTAGCAGTTTCCAAAAATAACGTTGTAGCATCATTCTTTTAGCCTCACGAACCAACATCAACAACAAAAAATCAATAAACATGCCTTCTGTTGCAAAATATCCACATGCTGCTAATGCTCTAAGCTCATTCAATATGTGTCAAACACATATATGCTTACATTTTTATTTATTTATAAAAAATAAATAAATACGTTTCTTTTAAGTTAATAAATTTTTAACTTTGTTGGAATAATTATTATAAAATACCGGTTGAAGAGTAATTATTATTTTTATTAAAATAACCTAAAACACCCATTGAGTGGTGAAATATAATATATATTTTTTTATCAGTAATAAAGATATAATTACTTTAAAGATGGTTCAACCTTTATATATCTATAAAATAGAACATATTCTTATACACCCCACTCCAACACAGGGCAAGAACCAAATCCAATCTAACACTATTGACCCAGTAGAAACACACTCCAAACATATCAAGGAACATCAGAACAACAAACCTTATATGGCAAGGTTGGATTGAGGCTTGGAAGGTATTGTGTGGTTGTGCAGGTTGTCTTGATCACTGGTCAGACTAATGATTTTCTTCTGAACTGCGGTAAAGGAAGTGTTTTTTGTTGTATGCTTATCAGTTTGGTGCTGAATCTTTATGGTGTTTGATCTGTGGAAAATGGATATGTGGCGTTTTTTGGTTACTGTTGTGGCCAATTTGGAAGGTTGTTATGTGTATTTTGTAGGGTATATCTGGCTTATGTATCCTTCTCATAAGGATCAGTTTGTTGTTGTTAGCACTTGGGTATTTGGTACAACTCAGCCTACTACAAAGTTATGGCTTAGTTGTTGGATGGTGTGTCTTGTATTGGTTTGTTGAGTTTGACTTTTGGGTAAATTTTTCAGCATGATGACAAAGACCTTGTTTAGTTGTTGGATGCATGTCCTTGTTTGAGGGTGTGACCTCTTTGGTGGGGTGATGTAACTGTATTTGTTGGGTTTCTATATCTTGTCTGGGATTTTATCTTGATCTGTAGTACAATGTTTGTCGGATCCTTAGTTGGTAGGGTGCTAGGAAACTTGTTTTTGGGATTTTGTATAAGGGTTGAGACACCCCTGAAGTGTCTCATTTTATTTTATTTATTCTTTGCTGATAAAAAAAAAAACCTTAACCACTTAAACCAACTAGTTAAAATTTGACATTTGAGTCGACATCAATTTTAAAAAACATCAAGTGTTGTATTTTATTTGTTTTACCAAATAAACAAGGTTTAAGAAAAAAAATATAATACTAACGAAATTAAACAAAAAGACACCCACATACCTATTTATGATGATATTTATTTTATTTTTATATGGTTTTGTGTATCTAAAGCCAAGGAGAAAAACAAAAGTAGCAAGCTCTTATTCTGTCCTTTTTGCATTCAGAAGGAATAACACCTACTACTTCACTCATGTTTCAAATATTAATTATATTCTAAACTTAATTCATGCTATTTATACATTAAATTTGTATAACAATTTATATTCTCCCTACTTGTGTCTTACTCCCTGAGACAACCATCAAAATTGACTTCTAATTTGGAAATTAGAATATGATACATGTGATTTGCATTCAATCTCAACTTAATTTTAACCACTTAACATCCTTCATTTTTTTTATCAACAAATAAAAAATAAATAAATATGAATCACTTCAAGAGTGATCAAACTCTTATACAAAACCTAACACAACAAGATCCACCGAACTCTTTCAAGATTATCAAAACCCTGATATACTACGAAAAAAACAAATAATCCAACCTTACAAAAACAATCAAACACCTCATACCCTTCCTACAATTTAACGTCCTTAATCTTCCATTGTATTTCGTGTATGATAGAGTGCATTAATTTGTTAAGAAAAAAATAATAATATTAAGATTGGATTCTAATTACAGGAATCCTTTTTAATAAGATATTAAGTTTTGGTCGACAAAGACAAAAGTATACGTAGAAAACAAAATTAGATCCATGATCAACATCAATTATTTTCGATATTATTCTATTCAACAAGTTGATATCAACAGTTATATCAGCAGATTATTTAATACATTTCTTTTAACACATGTTTTATTGATTCAATCTTATTTAAAATTGTTAAAGCAAGGTCCACCCATGTAAAAAGACAAATTTTTCGCATAACACCACCTGAAAATTGAAGAGGCTATATAGTAAATATATAGTAAAAGAACTAACATGAGAATTAAGTCTATTTCTTCGTAGCATTTTTAATACGTACTTACATTTTGCAACTTTTTCGTAGAGAATCTGGTGTGTGGTTTGTGTGGGAAGGTGGAAGAGTCGTCCTGTCATCTGTTTTCCGTCTGCGAGTTTACCTGGCGGGTGTGGTGTCTTTGTTTTGAGTGGCTTGGAGTGTCGTTT